>OIYG01001544.1_pt1 | contig 16873 bp, 18 predicted proteins | sample 1587861 | NCBI WGS metagenome assembly OIYG01 (sample SAMN03283272) | human gut metagenome | biome: human-associated habitat; material: feces | host: Homo sapiens | place: Peru | collected 2012 | reverse complement strand
AAAGTGCATATTTAAAAACAATGTGCGCCAGTTTTGAAAAGAAAAACGAAGTTTTAGAAAAAATTAGAAAAAATTTAATTGAAAATAAAGATGAAATTTTTGAAGCCAATAAAAAAGATTTAATTGAAGCTCAAAAACTTTTAGATGAAGAAAAAATTAATAAATCAACCTTTAACAGATTAAAATTAAACGAAGAAAAATTCAGAGATTTAATTTTAGGGCTTGAAGATTTAATCAAGCTAGATGACCCTAATAATAAGGTTTTATGGGAAAAAGAACTTGATAAAGATTTAATTTTAAAGAAAGTTTCTTGCCCAATTGGGGTTATTGGAGTTATTTTTGAAGCAAGACCAGATTGCTTTATTCAAATTTCTTCTTTAATCATTAAATCAGGTAACTGCGGTGTTTTAAAAGGCGGAAGTGAATGTATTAACACTAATAAAATCTTTTTTGATATTGTTAAAAAATCGCTTTCTGAAGTTGAAAATTACCCTCAAAATGCAATTATATCTTTATATTCAAGGGATGATATTAAAGAAATTTTAAAACTTGATTCATATATCGATTTAATTATCCCAAGGGGTTCAAATAAACTTGTAAAATATATTAAAGAAAATACAAAAATCCCTGTATTAGGTCATTCAAGCGGAATTTGTCATATTTATTTAGATGAAAAATATGACTTAAATCAAGCAAAAAAAATTATCATTGACGCAAAAACTCAATATCCAAGCGCTTGTAATTCAATTGAAACTCTTTTAATAAATAAAAATTATCCTTATATTAATGAACTTTTAGAGGGCTTAAAAAAAGCTCAAATAGAAATAATTGAAAACCCAAAAAATTATGAAACAGAATATGGAGATAAAATCCTAGCTATTAAAAAAGTTAATTCTCTTGATGAAGCAATTGAACATATTAATAAATTTGGTTCAGGTCACACAGATTGTATTTTAAGCGAAAACAAAGAAAACATTGAAAAATTTATGAATTTTGTTGATTCATCCTCTGTTTATTCAAATTGTTCAACTCGTTTTGCAGACGGTTTTAGATATGGTTTTGGGGCAGAAGTCGGTATTTCAACCAATAAAACCCACGCAAGAGGGCCAGTTGGGCTGGATGGTTTAACAATTTATAAATACAAACTTTTTGGCTCAAATAACATTGTTCAAGATTATGTTGAAGGCAAAAAATCTTTCACACATAAATTAATAAACTAATTATTTTCTATAAAATCAAAAGTTGCTCTTTTAACTTTTAAAAGTTTTGTGAAAACTTTTTGAGAATCTTTCATATCGCTATCAAGCCAATGAGAGATTAATTTTGCATTTTTATCATAAACAAATTGCTCGTTTTCACTAACTTCAAATGAAACATTAACCAAGTTTCCATATCTTGAATAGCCAAGGGTTTTAGTTGGATATGAATTTAAGTCTTTTGTATAATCAAAACGAATTAAAGAGCCAAGTGGGTTATAATAAAAGGTGTATTGAGGTTTTTCATTATAAACAATAGCATAAGAAATAATTACATCTTGAATGTAAAATGGGCATAAAACCCTTTTATTTTTAACTATGAATTTTTTTGCTTCCATTAATTCAAAGTTTTCTTTTCTGTTTGGGTCTTTAAGATATTCTTTTAAAAAGTCTTTTTTAACTTTTCTTTCAACATCCCTAAATGCTTCAAGCCTTGCTGTTGCTTCATTATATTTAACCCCCGCTTGAATAGTTTCACTAACTAATGAATTATCTATGTCATCGGGTAAATCAACTTCTTGAGCCAAGGAAAAAGGAAATAAAAATAGAACTAAAAGAAATAAGATTTTTTTCATACTAAACTTTCTAAAATTTCATCTTCATTATTTATCTTTTTAATAATAGGATTATTGTTAAAATAGGTCAATTGTCTTTTTGCAAAATTTCTTGTGTGCTGCTTTATTTTATCAATTGCAAAATTAAAATCGGGATAAATTCCTTTTTCAAGTTCAAAAAATTCTTTATAGCCAATTGTGTTTTCAAGAATTTTTGAAGATGGATAGAGCTCTTTATTTTTTTGCCATTCTTCAAAAAGCCCCATTTTAAGCATAATATCAACTCTTAAATTAATTTTTTCATAAAGTTCATCTCGATTAATATCAACCATAAACCAAGAAGCGTCATATTTTTCATTTTCTTTTCTTTTATATGAACTGATTGGTTGCCCAAGGCTAAGGCACATTTCAATAGAGCGAATTATTTTATCTCTATTATTAATATGAATTTTTTGTGCCCTTAAATTATCAAGCTCAATTAACTTTTGATAAAGTTCTTCGTTTGTTAATTTTTCTAATTCTTCACGAAGTTTTTTATCTATAGAGCACTCTGGTAAACATTCAAAATCTAATAAACTTTTAATGTAAAACCAAGTCCCCCCTGTAATTATAACAGGTTTATTTTTCTTAAATTCTTCTTCAATTATTTTTTTAGCAAGAAAGGTGAAATCGCCTGCTGAAAATTCTTTTGTGGGCTCTAAAATATCAATTAAATGATGAATAACGCCCTCTTGTTCTTCTTTTGTTGGCTTAGCGCTAACAATATCAAGATTTTTATAAACAATACGAGAATCAGCACAAATTATATCGCAATTAATCTTCTTTGCTAATGATATCGCCATTTTCGTTTTGCCCGATGCAGTCGGACCCGTTAGAACAAGAATTTTTTTCTTCATAATAATAAAATAGTAACATAACAATAAAGCAGATGAAATAAATATATGCAACTAAATAAATCATTGATATAACAGCGCCTAATGCTGCCACTTTACCAATAAATGACATTAAAACTGCTCTAAAAACTCCTAAGGAAATATAGATAATATGAATAAATAAATATAATCCTAAAGACATAAAGAAATTTTTAAAAGTAAAACAAAGAGATTTATAAAACGCTTTGAATGGTCTTAAAAATTGACATTTTGTAGTGTCTGAAATTAAAGTTGGGAAGTAGAACATAAATAAGAAGTTGAAAATTGCGCTTGAAATAATGAAGCAAACTTGCCAACCATAAATTATATATAATTTATCAACAGGAAGATTTTTAATATATTCAAAATAAGCACTTGGATTTTGAGGAATTGTTCTTAAATCTTGAACAAGAAAATTCATGTTCCCGAAAAGCAATTGTGCAACAAGGCTTGCAAGATATAAGCTTAAAGCAAGAAAACCAAGATAAATTAAACTTGCAATTAAAGTAGAAAGAAAATTCTTGCCAATTCCTTCTAAAAGAATAGGAATTTTAAATTCGCCCATTAAATCTTTCTTGGTAAATTCCTTAACAACTTGAAACCAACCTGAAATAAATGCAGTTGAAAACAAGAAAATACAACAAATTAAAATAATCGCAACGCTTTTATGTTCTGAAATAAAAACATAAGGCGTTAAAAAATTAATAACTATTAAATAAATTACCAATTGCAAGGTCATTGCAGGGCTTTTAACAACTTTATCAAATGCTTTTTGTATTAAGTCTAAAAATCTCATATATCCTCTTGTGTTAAATAAGACAAGTCTTGATTTACTTTTTTTATAATCTAATCTATTATTAATATTAGTATTATGTAATTAAAAAAACAAGGTAAGAAATGTTAAGATTTTCTAAAAAACATAACTACTCTGGCGTCTTGATTTGTGTTGAAGGGATTGACGGTTCAGGAAAATCAACCCAAATTGAACTTTTATACAATTGGCTTAATTCAATTAAAGTTGATACAATTTTAACCCAGTGGAATTCTTCAGAATTGATTGCAAAAACCACAAAAAAAGCAAAAAAGAAAAATCTTCTTTCAGGAAGAACGTTCTCTTTACTTCATGCTGTTGATTTCGCTGATAGACTTGAAAAAACAATTAAACCAGCCTTAAAAGCAGGTTTTGTTGTTTTAGCAGATAGATATGTTTACACTGCTTTTGCAAGAGATGTTGCAAGAAATGTTGATTCTCAATGGGTTAGAAATATGTATTCTTTTGCAATTCAACCTGATATAACTTTTTATTTTGATGTTTCACCTAAAATCAGCTTAGAAAGAATTTGCGCTAATCGTCAGCCAAAATATTATGAAGCAGGCATGGATTTAAAACTATCAAATAATCCATATAAAAGCTATGTTATTTTTCAAAATAAAATCGTTGAACATTATAATGAAATGGTTGAAGAATTTGATTTAGTTAGAATAGATGCAACAGATTCAATCCATGAAAAACAACGCTTTTTAAGAGAAAAAACTCTTGAACTTTTAAAACAAAGAAAAATTTTAAGGAACATAAATGAATACTAAAAATGGCTATGAGGGTTTATTAATCGTTGTTGAAGGAACAGATGGTTCAGGAAAATCAACCCAAGTTAATCTTTTATCTAAATATATTCAAAATAAATGTTATGGTTGCACCGTTTCACAATGGAAAACTTCAAGATTAATTTCAGGTGTAATTAATGAAGCTAAAGAAAAAAATATGTTAAACACAACAACATATTCTCTTTTATACGCTGCAGACTACACTGATAGACTTGAAAATGAGGTAATTCCAGCCCTAAAGGCAGGTTTTGTTGTTTTAATGGATAGATATGTTTATACGGCTTATGTTCGTGATATCGTTCGAGGACTTGACATTAACTGGGTTAAAAGCCTTTATAACTTTGCGCCAAAGCCTGATTTAGTTTTTTATCTTAATACACCGCCTGATATTTTAATTAAAAGATTAATTGTAAAAAATGGCGGATTAGACTATTTTGAATCGGGGCGAGATATCGGACTTTCAGGAGATATCTATAATAGCTTTGAAATATATCAAAAGCGTTGCTTAGATGAATATAAAAAATTAAAAAGAGAATATAATTTCATCGAGCTTGATGGGACTCTTTCAAAAGAAGAAATTCACCAAAAAATTAAAGAAAAAGTAGATGACCTACTTGAAAAGTATTCATTAATTGATTAATCTTCTTTATTTTCTTTATATTTTATGTTTTCAAGATAAAGTTTAAGTTCTTTAATTTGGCGAGGTTTAATTTGTTTAATTTGACCTTTTTTCAAGCCTGTAAGCTCAATGTTTGCGTGTCTTATTCTTTTTAAGCTGATAACTTCTGAACCTAAAAATTCAAACATTTTTCTGATTTGTCTGTTTAAACCTTGATATAAAACAATTTCAAACAGGGTTTCATTTTTTCCTTGTTCTAAAATTGCCCAATCGCAATAGGCGATTTTGCCTTTTTCAATTTCAATTCCTGTGTTTAATTTTTCAAGTTGTTCGGGTTTTAATTTAGAATTAATTTTAACAATGTATGTTTTTGCAACTTTAATAGATGGATGTGTTAATTCATAAGCTAAATTGCCATCATTTGTCATAATTAAAAGTCCAGATGAATCTTTATCCAATCTACCTACAGGGTTAAGATTTTTATATTCATCAGGCAGGATATCATAAATTGTTTTTCTATTTTTTTCGTCAGATTTTGTTGTAATATAGCCCGCTGGTTTATAAAATTTATAATATTCAAGTTTATTAGAGCGAATTATTTTATCGTCAATTGTTACTTTATCTTTTGTTCTTATTTCAAAACCAAGCATAGTAACAACATTTCCATTGACTTTTACTCTGCCTGATAAAACATATTCATCAGCTTTTCTTCTTGAACAAAAACCGCTTTGCGCTATATATTTATTAATTCTCATAGTTTTATTTTAACATAAATTAAAAGAAACTTTAAAATTTTGGCAATTTTTTATCTAAAAAATACTTTATTAAAATAAAAGGGGACTCAAGGGATAACTATATGAAAAAATTAATTCAAAAACTTTCTTTAATAATTTACAATTGTTTTTATAAAAAACAAGATTTTAAGGCGAAAAAAGAATTTGTTAAATTAAATAAAAAGGTTTTATCAGGCTCAATTTGTGGTGAAAAAATCCATACAACAGGCTCTGCCACACTTTGTATTAAAAATGCTTCTAAAAAAGAAACGCAAGAATTAAACGAAAAAATTAAAAATATTGTGAAAAAATGTCAATATAATCCTTATGAACTTTTCAAATATATAAAAGGGGCGAAAACGCCGATATATCAAGTTAAAAACGCTTCAAAATTTTTAGCAAAAATTAATGAAAAAGAAGGGTTAATTTTCCCTAAAAAAGGCTATAAGGCATTTTATTTGAATTTAATTTTAAATAAGAAAATTAAATTTGAAACATCTGAAATGTTCATTGTAGAAAAAAATGAAGTTAATCCATATAACTTTTTATATCAGTTTTATGCTTGGTATGGCTATAAAATGGGGCTAAAAGGATATGAACTTGAAACCCAAGAATATTATAAACATGTTTTTGAAATTTATAATTCAGGTAAAATTAATGAATTAAGTTTTGATGAAGTTTTAGCACTTAAAAGCGCAATTCAAAGAGATTGTGAAGCAATTGAATTTGTAAAAGAAACAGTAAAACAATATAGTGCTTCAAAGAAAAACTTAGAAAAAATCAAGCAGGGCAAGGCAATTAAGGTTTAATTTTTCTTATTTAATCGGAATTAAAATCAAAATAAAAACAAATAAACATAATATTGTATGTAAAAATGTAAAGAAAAATTATATTATTATATAAAATATTTCCCTTTTATTATATTATTTTGATGGATATCCCCAAACATAAGGAATTAGTTTAAATTGCAAAACAATTTTGACAGTCTTGATAATTTAGAAGTAAGATCGCAACAAACCTCTGTTGTTCAACAAAGGGCGGGTCTTGTTGCTGTTTATATGTACAAACAATTTATGGAGTTTCACCAAGCAACAATAAACACAAACGATATGTTTAACAGTTTGCTTGAAAACTTAGCAATTGTTTTAGAATATTTAAAACAATCTTTAAACATTAGAAACGTTCCAACTCAAAATGTTACTTGTACAGTAGATTCAACTAAAACTTTAGCTTTAGTTAATATTTTGTGGCACAACATCAGCTTCACTTCAAGATTTAATATTTCTCCTAAAGCTCTGCCAAGAAAAAACGGCAATCCGATGTTTTGCGGAAGAATTTTTGCAATAAATGGAGATTTCACAAAATTAATCAATGGAACAGAAGATTATGATACTCAAATGGATATCATTTTAGCTAATGAAATAGCTTCTTTATATGTTCCTGCCGAAAAAAACCAAGGTACAGTTATGACTATTCGTCATAAAGACAATCAAGAACTCTACATTAGTCAGCTAGACGCCCCACGAGAGTTCTTGTTAAAAGTCATTGAAATTGTATGCGCTGGCGGTGAATTCCACAAGCAAAACACTAAAAAATCAGGATTTATTTTTTAGGCTTTAGCACCGCTATGGGCAAGGATTATTTTTTTCATTAATTTTTGAAAAAAGCTCATTGCCGGCATTTCAATAATTTGTGCTAATGCACGGATTTCGTTTTCGTACTGTATGCTAATTGGGTTGTATTCACATAATTCTAAATCGTTTTCGTAGTTCATTTTTATCATCCTTATTTGTACTAACCTCACTTTAAATATCGGCATACAATAAATCAAACTTTAGGTTTAAGTTTTAATTGTTTACATTTATTTACATTTGTTTAATGTATTATTTTTATATGAAAATAGAAGTTAAATCATTAGAAGAAACAAAAAATCTTGCAAAAGTTTTCGCCTCTTGTCTAGATGAAAACGGGCTTTTTGTTACCTTAACGGGTGATATAGGCGCAGGCAAAACTCAATTTGTGAGATATATTTTAGAAGAACTTGAAGTAAAAGAAAAAATAACAAGCCCGAGTTTTGTTATTTTAAATGAATATAAGTCAAAACTTTGCCCGATTTATCATTTTGATTTATATCGGCTTGAAAAAAATGGCTTAAAATCAATCGTTTCAGAATTAAGAGAATATTCAAAAAAAGGTGTTTTAACTTTTGTTGAATGGGCGCAATTTGGGTTAGATGAAATACCGCCAAATGCTCTTAAAATTAATGTTGAATATGATGAAGATAATCTTGATATAAGATATTATGATTTTATTTTAGAAGATAAAACCCTAAATTTTTGGAATAAATTTACAAAAAGGATTGAAAAATGAACATTCTTGCCCTTTGCGCAGCTTTAAATAACTCTTATCTTGCTTATGAATTTCAAAATGATTTTTATAGCGAGATTATAAAAAGTGATGAAAATTATCATAGTCTTTATTTAATCCCAAAAATTAAAAAATTAATTGATGACAAAAAAATCAATCTTAAAGAGCTCGATTTAATTGTTGTAAATTGTGGCCCTGGAAGTTTTACAGGAATAAGGGTTGCACTTAGTATAGCAAAAGTTATGGCAGGCGAGCTTAATCTTCCTTTAGTTGGTTTAAATAGTGCTGAAATTTTATTAAAAGCCTATGATAAAAAAGCTTTAATAATGGACGCAAGGCGAGATATGTTCTTTTTTGCAACAAAAGATGATATAAAACTCGTCTATAAAGAAAAAATCAAAGACTATCTAAAAGATATAGACGAAAAAGATATCTTAGTTGATAAAAGATGTTTTGAAGAATTTTCAAATGCACTTTGTTTTGAAGAAGTTGAAAAAGATTTAGGTAAAGTTATGATTGAACTTGGAAAAGAAAAGTTTGAAAATGCAAAAGATAAATCTATTTTTAACTATATGACAGTTAACGCTAACTATATTCAAACTCCACCGGTTGTTTAAAAATTTAAAACTCTATCCTTTTAATAAAATAAAAAAAGTGATACAATATTTACGTCATAAAGGAAAAAAGGAGTTAACCATGTGGGAAAAAGACATTGATATTAACGAAGTTAAAGAAATTAGAACAAGAACTTCTGTGTTTTTTGGCGTGGGCGCAATTAAAAAAATCTCTGACATAGCTAAAAATTTAAAAGAAAAAGGTGTGGATAAAATCATCGTTATGTCGGGTAGAAATGCTTATAAAGCAACCGGCGCTTGGGATTATGTTCAAAAAGCTCTTGAAGAAAATAAAATTGAATATGTAAATTATGATAAAGTTACTCCAAACCCAACAAATACAGCTATTGATGAGGCTGCTAAAATTGCTCGTGATTTTGGTGCAAAAGCAGTAATTGCAATTGGCGGTGGTTCACCTACAGACGCCGGTAAATCTGTTGCAATTTTATTAGATTACCCTGATAAAACAGCAAATGATATCTATGAATTTAAATTCACACCGGAACACGCTGCTCCTATTGTTGCAATTAATTTAACACACGGAACAGGTACAGAAACAAACCGTTTTGCTGTTGCAACAATCGTTGAAAAAGATTATAAACCAGCTATCGCTTACGATTGCATTTATCCAACTTATGCAATTGATGACCCTCAATTAATGACAAAATTATCACCAAAACAAACAAAATATGTTTCAATCGACGCAGTTAATCACGTTGTTGAAGCTGCAACAAGCAAAGTTGCCTCTCCATATACAATTTGTTTAGCTCGTGAAGTTATTTCAATGGTTGCAAAATATTTACCAAAAGCAAACGTTGAACCTGAAAACCTTGAAGCAAGATATTTCTTAGCTTATGCAGCTATGATGGGTGGTGTTTGCTTTGATAACGGCTTATTACACTATACTCACGCTCTTGAACATCCTCTTTCAGCAATTAAACACGAACTTTCTCACGGTTTAGGTTTAGCAGTTTTATTACCTGCTGTTGTTGAAAATATGTGGGAAGTTAAAAAAGACACTCTAGCTTATATTTTTGAACCAATTGCACCATCAATTTCAACTTCAACAAGCGCTTCTAAAGCTGCTAATTTAGTTTATGAATGGTTAAAATCAGTTGGTGTGCCAAATAAATTAAAAGATGAAGGTTTTAGCGAAAACGATATCGACAGACTTGTTGAACTAACTTTCACAACTCCTTCTTTAGACGGTCTTTTAGCAATTGCACCTACTGAAGCTACAAAAGAAGCAGTACGAGAAATTTATACTAAATCACTTTAAGATTTAGATAGTTAATTAAAATAGGTCAGTTTTTACTGACCTATTTATTTTTAATCACCATTTCACAATTCTTACAATCAAATTCAAGAGGATATTTATATCCTTTATCATCAACAAGAAAAAGCTTTTTCACCCCATTACATCCTAAAAATGCTCGTTTTAGACAATGTTTTGTTCTCATTAATTCAAGGGGCTGATTTTTATTGTTTGTTTTTTCAAGAGAATAATCTAAAACCTCGCACATTGAATTTTCATAAAATTCTTTTGCTTTTTCATTATGAACATTAAGTCTGTAATCTCCTTTTTCATAAGGATATTGCTCAAGTTCAATCGGTTTTTGTTTTTTGGTTTTATATCTTGAAAGAATTTTTTGAACTAAATTTTCTAAAATTTCTCTCCTTAATTCATTAATTTTTGAAACGGGAAGAAATTTTAAGTTATCTGTTTCAAAAGTAATTTTAGAAACCATAAACGGGCAATTTGAAGTTTTAGATAAAGATTTAATGAAATTTTCTTTCATTTTTTGTTGATTGTTTGCAACTTCATCTGAAATTATTTCAAGAGTTTCTTTGTTTTTATTTTCATCAAAAACAACAAGCTCATTTTCTCTAACTATAAATTCAACTTCAAGTTTTCTTGTTGTTTTAGTGTTTTCAAGGGTTTTATTAAATTGAATGTCAATATTTCTATTAATTTTTTGCCCTTTTTTAAGGTTAATCGGTTTATTAACGAAAACTTTAAAACCCTCTTTTGTTTTTTGAACACTGTTGACAAGCATTCCTTGAAGCTCGTTTTGAGAGATAAAACACAAGCCATCTTGGGGATTTAATTCTTTTTTAGTTCTAATTGTAAAACAATTTCCATTTGATGAAGTTACTTCTCCAATAAATTCACCAATTGATTTAGGGGTTGAAAAATTATAAATATTATCTTTTTTATTAAAAAGATAATCGTCACAAAAGCCTCTGTTAAAGGTTTTAGATAAATTCGGTTCAAAATCTTGAATAATTTTTCCAAAACTTTGTCTTGGATAATTTTTTAATAAATTATGAAATTTTAAAACTGTGTTTTTAATGTAGTTTTCGTTTTTTAATCTTCCTTCGATTTTAAAACTTTTCACCCCTGCTTTAATTAATTTATCAAGATGATTTGAAAGGTTATTATCTTTTAAAGATAACAAATATTGATTTTTAGCGATTATTTTATTATTTTCATCAACTAAAGAATATTTTTTTCTGCATGCTTGGGCGCACATTCCTCTATTAGCGCTTCTTTTACCGATAAATTCAGACATATAACATTGACCTGAATAGCTAACGCAAAGTGCGCCATAAACAAAATGTTCAAGTTCAAGAGAGGTGTTTTTTCTTATTTTTTCAATTTGTTCAATAGAAAGTTCTCTTGCTAAAATAATTCTTTTAATTCCGATTTTTTCAAAAAATTTAACTTTTTCAAGGGTTCGATTGTCGCATTGTGTGCTTATATGAAGCACAATAGGGGGAAGAAGATTTTCTCTTGATAATTCTAAAATCCCCATATCTTGAATAATAATAGCGTCTGTATTAATTTCATAAAGCTTTTGAATTAAATTTTTACATTTTTCAAGCTCATCATCATCTAAAATCGTGTTTAAGGTTACATAAACCTTAACATTAAAAATATGAGCATAGTCAATTATTTTTTTAATATCTTCAAGAGAATTTTTTGCGCTTTGTCTTGCGCCAAAATCGCTTGCACCGATATAGATAGCGTCAGCGCCATGGTTAATTGCATTAATAGCGCAAGAATAGTTTTGTGCGGGGGCTAAAAGTTCAAGTTTTTCCATAGAACTATTATATTAAAAAATAAGCAAAAATAAAGCCGCAAAGCTTAAACTTATGCGGCACTAAAAATTAAACAATAGAGGAGAATAAGGAAAACTTCTCTTTTATTCTCTTGCAAAAATACCTGCTGCAAGAGAATTTTTTTGCGCTTCGCTGAACATTTGAGGGAATTCTTGTTCAATTGTTGAAGCGATGTTATTAACTCCGTTATCAAAATTACCCATCATGGCTTCGATGTCGTTGATTCTATCTTGAGATAAATAATCCAAAGGATTAATTTCTTTTTTAGGCGCAAAGTTGATTTGTTGTTTGTTTTGAATACCAACTAGGTTCATTGCGTCAAATACTTCGTTTGAATTTAATGTTTTATTTTGTTCTTGTACTGGTGTTTGAGTTGTTTCTTTTTCTTGTTTTGCACTGCTTTTTTTAGTCCCTGCGTTTGGATTACCGATTGTATAGTTTCCAAACCTTACTTGATTAATATCCATTATTATCTCCTTATTGTTTTTATTTAACTTTATTGTTCTTACATAATGAATATCGGCAGGCTTTAATTAAAACTTTAGGATTTAAAGTAATATTTTAACAATTCGTTACAATTAAAATTTATTTTTGACTTAAAATTAATCTATGACTCGTGAAATAATAAGAAAATGCTGCGTTTGCGCTACTTTAAAAGATAGAAACAATTTCATTAAAATTACAAAATTATCTGATGATGTTTTAAAAATAAATCCATCTGAAAAAGATTTAGGTAGAAGTGCCTATGTTTGTAAGTCAAAAGAATGTATTAAAAATTTAATCAAAAAAAAGCGTTTGAAAAATGCACTTAAAATTTCAAATCAAAATGAAATTGAAAGAGTTGAAAAGTTGCTTTTAGAGGCTGATTTAGATTAAACCTATATTATAATTTATTAGGTTTTCTTTTCCACAAATGATAAACAGGAATTCCAAGTAAACTTATAAATAGCCCTGGGACGGTGTAAAGTGGCTTATATAGCGTTAAAACAACAATTAAAATTGAAGTTAAAACAATAAAAGTTATAGGGATAAAATTTGGCACTTTGAAAGTTTTTTCGTTTCTTGGGAATTTTTTTCTCATTTTAAAAATGCCAAAAATTGTTATAACATAGAAAATTATAGAAGAATAAAGTACATAATCTAATAACTGTGCGTAATTTCCCCATAAAATTAAAACGCATATCCAAAAACATTGAAGCCACAAAGAATTTTTTGGAACTTTTGTTTTTCTTTCAATATAAGCTAAACTTCTAAAGAAAATTCTATCTTTAGCCATTTTATAATAAACTCTTGAACCTGTTAAAATCATACCATTAGCGCAACCAAGGGCAGAAATAACAATTACAATTGCAATTATTACAAGGGTTTTATGCCCAAAAATGGTGTGCATTAGTTGAGCAACAACAATATCTTCGGGTGAAGTTTTAATTAAATCTAAAGGCAGCGAAGTTAAATAAATCATATTTAAAAGAAAATATAAAGAAATAACAAGCAGAGTGCCTATTGTTAAAGCAATTTTAATGTTTTTTTCGGGTTTTTTGATTTCAGAAGATATAAAAGTAACGTTATTCCAAGTTATTGAAGCAAAAAGAGCGCCAACAAGACTTGTGAAAATGGCTTTAAATGTATTAAAATCAAAAGCTATGTCGTTATTTGCTAATGAAAAATTTGAAATAACCACATTTTTATCAAAGCCTAAAAATATGCCACAAAAAATGATTATAAGAATTGATAAAACTTTAGTTAATGTGAAAATATTTTGAACAATAACGCCGGCTTTTACCCCTTTTGAATTTATGAATGTTAAAATCAGCACCGCAACAATTGCAAAAATTTGCTGGGTTGAAATTGAAAAATTTGAAATGTTAAAAAGAATATTAGATGAGCTTATAAAAGGGAAAACTAGCCCCATAAACTTTGCCATAGCGATATTTACAGCAGCAAGAGTCCCCGTTTGAATTACTAAAAAAAGAGTCCAGCCATAAATAAAAGCAATTTTTTCATTAAATATTTTTTTAAGATAGATATATTGTCCGCCCTCGGATGGAATTGTTGAAGATAATTCTCCATAACATAATGCGCCTAAAAGAGTTATTATACCTGCGATACACCAAGTTATGATAAGAAGTATGGCGCTATTTGTATCTCTTGCAATATGCGAAGATACAATAAAAATGCCACTTCCAATCATAGAACCTGCTACAATTGAAATTGCGTCTTTTAGGGAGAGTGATCTTTTAAGTTCAGACATAATTTAATGATATCATAAAAATATGTTATACTTTAACTTATTAATTAGGAGAGTATGAAAATGGAAAGAAAATTTGTTGAATTAGCACCTAAATATTTTTTAGAAGAAGGCTATTCTTGTTCTGAATCAATATTAATGGCGGCTGTTGAGCTTGGTTTAGCTACAAAAGAAATGGTTTCAGTTGCAACAAGTTTTTCTGGTGGAATGGGTAATGGTTGCTTGTGTGGCGCAGTTTCTGGTTCAATGATAGTTATAGGTTTGCTTTTTGGTAAATTTAAAACAAATACTGCAAGAAGTTTAGCTTCTGATTTTTATAAACGATTTACTTCAATTCACAAAGTAACTTGCTGCAAGGTTTTAACAAAAGATTTTAAAGATTTTCATTCAAAAGAAAGAAAAGAACATTGTGTTAATATGGTTTATGACTGCTCTAAAATCTTAGATGAAATATTAAAAGAAAATTTAGAAAAAGTTTCTGTATAAAATTAAAGTGCATCATCGTCAAGCAAGATATCATGCCCTATATTGAACATTAAATCAAGATATGCGCTGTAAAAGTTTTCCATAGCCAAAAGGTAATCGACTACGGTTTCTTTGTGTGCATTTTCAATTTGAACAACATTTAAAAGGGTTGCTTGTCCTTGTTTATATTTTTTTGTATAAATATCTAAAACTTTATCTGAATCTTTTAAAATTTGTTGATAATGATTCATATTAATTTTTGCGTACTTATATTTATTATAATCTTCTTTAAGGGCATATTTTAAATGGCTTTCATAAGATTCTTTATTAATTTTTGATTTTTCAATTTGTTTTTTAGCACGATTTATTTCAGGTTGATATTGATATAATAAAGGAATATCAACATAAACACCTACATAAGCCCCTGGGAGGGCTTCTGTTTTAGATTGGTGTGCTGTTTGATAAGCTGTTCCGCCCCCAATAGAAACATCGGGAATTATTTTTCTTTCTTGAATTTTTAAATCTTTTTTAGATAATTCTGTGTTTAAATCTGCAATTTTTAAGTTATGACTATATTTAAGAGCAATTTTTTCAATTAAAGGATAATCGGGTAATGAAATATCTAAAATTTCAACATTATCATCAAATAATGAATCTTCAATTGTGTCATACATAATTTCATCATCTTTTAAATTAAAAGCGTCGTTAAAAGCTAATTGAGCAATTTGAACCTTTGCTTGAGCTCTATTTATAAAAACAAGTTGTCTGTTGCGTTTAATGCTAGATTGCAAAACATCTGCTTCATAGCTAATACTTTTAGTTTTTTGTTTTGAAATATCTTCAATGATTTTAAAAATTTTCTCTCTTTCTTGTGAGATTTTTAAAATAGATTTTGCATATAAAACATTAAAATATGCTTTTAGAACATTGATTTTAATTTGATGTTCAAAGGTTGAAATTTCTTCTTCAATTATTCTTAATTTTGCAATTTCTGCTTCTTTTCTTGGTTTTCTTTTGAATAATTCAATCGGCAAACTTCCGCCAAATTGGCTTGAATTGCCCCTTGTAACTTTTCCCATTAAAAAGTTAGATTGAAATTGAGGATTTTTAAGAGCGTTTGCCATTTTAATTTCTTGATATTTAATTTCAACATCTTTCTTTTTTGCTTGAAGTTCAAGATTGTTTTCTAAGGCAATATTAACCGCTTCAAGCGAGGTTATTTTTTTAATTTCTGACCTTGCTTCAAGAGGAAAAAGAAATATTAAAAGTATGATAACTAGTTTTTTCATATCAGCAAAAAGGATATTAACATATTTGAAAAAAATAATTAGTTGTAAATTAAGAAATGTTAAGATAAATTTTAAAAAAGTTTTTTGCAATAAACTAAAAAAAATGTTTTAATAAAGTTAACAATTAAAATAAAGGAAAGAAAATGAGAAGTGATATTTTAAAAACAGGAGTAGAACACGCACCCCATAGAGCTTTGCTTTATGCAGGCGGAATTTCTGATAATAACATTAAAAAGCCATTTATTGGTATTGCAAGCTCTTTTTCTGACCTTGTCCCAGGGCATGCAGGCATGAGAGATTTAGAGCGCCAAATTGAAAAAGGTGTTCATTCTGGTGGTGGTCAATCTTTTATTTTTGGTGTTCCTGCCGTTTGCGATGGGCTTGCTATGGGTCATTGTGGAATGAGATATTCACTTCCAAGCAGGGATTTAATAGCAGATTGTGTTGAAACGGTTGCAAGTGCTCATCAATTAGATGGACTTGTTTTATTAACAAATTGCGATAAAATTACCCCTGGGATGTTAATAGCGGCACTTCGCCTTAATATTCCATCTATTATAGTTACAGCTGGACCATCTTTAGAAGGGCATTGTAAAGGTGAAACTTTAACATTTATTAGAGGTTCATCTGAAGCAGTTGGTAGATATAGAATTGGTGAAATTACAAAAGAAAAACTTTGTGAAATGGAACATTACGCTTGCCCAACGATTGGTTCTTGCCAAGGTTTATATACGGCAAACACCCTAGCTTGTTTAACTGAAGTTATGGGAATGAGCTTAACCGGTTGTGCTACGGCTGCTGCTGTTTCATCTAAAAAAAGAAGAATTGCTTTTGATTCAGGTCTTGCGATTTGTGAATTAATTAAAAATAACGTTCTTCCAAGAGATATTGTAACTTATGACTCATTAAGAAATGCTATTGTGGTTGACCTTGCTTTAGGCGGTTCAACAAATTCCATTTTACATCTTCTAGCAATAGCTCAAAGTGCAGGAATTAATTTAACTTTAGAAGATTTTGAAGAATTAAGTTCAAAAATTCCTCAAATAATT
>OIYG01001542.1_pt1 | contig 16877 bp, 14 predicted proteins | sample 1587861 | NCBI WGS metagenome assembly OIYG01 (sample SAMN03283272) | human gut metagenome | biome: human-associated habitat; material: feces | host: Homo sapiens | place: Peru | collected 2012 | reverse complement strand
ACTTTAATATTAAAGTAGTACTACTTACTAAGAACACTTCCTTAGAATACACAGATACTTATAAAGACCAAGGATTTACTAACGTATTAATAAAACCAATAGACAAAGAAAAATTAATTAACATTATAAATATATAAAATTTTAGAAAAACTGATGACAAATTAGTTTTTTTTTGATATACTTATATCATAATAGGAAGGGAATAAAGATATGAATAAAACATTTGTAGCAAGTCTAAATAATCATAACGTATATCTAATAAGTGATGAAGAAGTATCATTTTACTTAAATGTGCTTAAAATAAACGATACCTCTAATATAACTCTAGATATAGATTATAGAAATAAAAATATTATAAGTGATGTAATAAACTACTATGAAAAAATAGATACATACAATATATCTTTAGTAATACCTAGTTATAAAATAGATAATAAAAAAGATACATATAGAACTGAATGTAATAAATTATCTAAAATAATTAATATGTCTTATAACTTTCTAATACATAATAATATTAAAGTAAAAGAAGATATAAACGTTATAAAACACTCTAAACCTAACGACTTTGTAACATACTTTAATAGTAAATTTAGTGATAGAATAACATATATAACCCTAGAAGATTTAGTAGCATTAGAAGTACCATATAATAAAATAACTGCTGCTAATATTAACTTTGTCGTAGGAAAACCAGAACTAAACCTAACATTAAAAGATGATGAAATGGAAGAAGTAATTAAAGAGTCTACTAAAGAAGTAATACCAAATAATACAGTAGTATCTAAACAAAGATTTAATTTCGCTACTAGTGGTTATGTATCTTATTACTTACTTGGAGTATTAACATCTGTAGTAACACTTCTAGTTATAACACTCCTAATGAAACAATAAATATCAAATTAGCATACTATATGCTTTTTTTTAATTATAATTTATTGTATAATAATATCAGTAAGGAAGTAATATTATGAGTAAAATAAAAGTAATGGATGAATTATTATCAAATAAAATAGCAGCAGGAGAAGTAGTAGAAAAATGTGTCTCAATAGTAAAAGAACTAGTAGAAAATTCCGTAGATGCTTCTTCTACAGAAATAAAAATAGAATTAAAAGAATCAGGACTTAGAGAAATAAAAGTAATAGATAATGGTACAGGTATGGATAAAAATGATGCCTTACTAGCATTTCAAAGACATGCCACAAGTAAACTATATACCGATGATGATTTATTTAATATTCATAGTCTAGGATTTCGTGGTGAAGCATTACCATCAATCGCATCAGTTAGTGAAGTAGTATTAAAAACATGCCAAAATGATATAGGTACACTAGTACATATAAAGGGAGGTAAAATATTAGAAACTACCGTATGTGAAGCAAGATGTGGAACATCTATTACAGTAACTAACTTATTTTATAATACCCCTGCAAGACTAAAACACTTATCTAGTATCTATAACGAATTATCATATATCGTAGATTATGTAAATAAAATGGCTTTATCATATACTAATATTAAATTTATCTTAATAAATGATGATAAAGAACTATTAAATACACCAGGTAATGGTAACTTACTTCAAGTAATAAAAACTATCTATGGTATAGAAGTAGCAAAAAAAATGTTATATATAAAAACAAGTAATCTAGACTATGAAATTGAAGGTTATACCTCTATGCCTGAAGTAACAAGAGCAAGTAAAAATTATATGACTACTTTAGTAAATGGAAGAGTAATAAAAAATACTACTTTATATAGAGTAATAAATGAAAGTTATACTACATATAAAGAAGATACTAGATACCCAATATCAGTAATTAATATTAAATGTGATCCTATGCTAATTGATGTAAATATACATCCCTCTAAAATGGATATAAAGTTTAGTAACTTTGAAGATCTAAAAGAACTAATTAGTAAATCTATAATTAATGCTATAAAAAGTAAATTATTAATACCCAAAATTGAAGTATCTTCTACACAAACAGTAAACTATGAAAATATAACTCTAAATCTAGAAAGAGAAAATACTACAGTTAATGATTCTAACGAAATAGATAGTGAATATAAAAGTAAATTAAATGATTTAGTAAACTTTAACTATAAAAATGATGGGGAAGGACTAATCGAAGAAGAAACATATATTGAAGATATAACAAAAGAAAAACTACCGGAATTATACCCTGTAGGCTTACTCTTAGGAACATATATGGCGTGTCAAAATGAAACAGGTATATATTTAATAGATCAACATGCTGCTCAAGAAAGAATAAACTATGAAAAAGTAAGTTATATGTTATCTAATCCTCTAAGTAATACTATAACTAATCTAATACCTTTTGTTATAGAATTACCCCTTAATGATTATATAAAACTAAAAGAAAACTTTAGTATCCTAGATGATTTATTAATCACTTATGAAGAATTTGGTACTAACTCTATTAGGATTATATCTCATCCAACATGGTTTCCAACAGGAAAAGAAGTAGAATGTATGAATAGAATAATTGAATTAATACTCCATAAAGAAAAAGACTTTACCATAGGTAAATTTAGAGATAATCTAGCAAAAATGATAAGTTGTAAAATGAGTGTTAAAGGTAATACTTTTATAACTACTGAAGCAATGGAATCTATAATAAATGACTTAAGAAAATGTAATAATCCATTTCATTGTCCACATGGTAGACCAACTATTATACACTTTACAAAATATGAATTAGAAAAAATGTTTAAAAGAAGTATCTAACTTATTTACTTCTTTTTATTTTTTTGATATAATCTATTTAGAATAAATAAGGTGATACGATGATAAATTTTGTAGAAAAAAAAGAATTAATAATAGTAACAATCTTAACTTTCTTAATAGCATTAACAGGACTTTTAGCAACATACGCAATAGATACTAAATTAAGTTATAATGATACCACAGACTATAATATGTCTTTATCTTTTGATTTATCTTCTTCCACAAATAAACAAGTAACAATACCAAAAGGTAAAACAAAATTCTTTGATATAGATGTTAAAAATAGTAATAGTGGCACAATAAAGTATGGTATTGCATACTCTATGGTTACACCTTCATCTCTTCCTAGTGGAGTAACTATTGCTAAGTCTTGGAAAAGTTCTAATCCCACAAGTGGACTAATTAACGCAAATGCTACACTACCAGTAACAATCGCTGTAGAAAACACTTCTTCCACTGACATAACAATCGCTTTATCTATAATAAACGGCTATGAAAAGGGTGGGGATTTAGTAGTACCAACAGGAAAGACTTTGATAACAGGAGAATTTGATGCGACACCTCCTGTGGAACCTAATGCACCTGCTTTGACAGATGCCCTTATCCCTGTAGTATACAATGAATCTACATCTAAATGGGTAAAGGCTGACTCATCAAACAGTAATAATTCATGGTATGATTATTCAAATAAAATATGGGCAAATGCTGTTTTAGTATCATCTACTAATCGTAGTACATACAAGTCCGCAAGTGCAGGAACAACTATAGCAGATGCAGACATCTTAGCATTTTATGTATGGATACCGAGATATAAATATAAAGTATGGAATATAAATAAAGTAATAGGAACAGATAGTTATAGTGCACAAACTACAGGTATAGATATAGTATTTGAAAGTGGTACAGATTCTACTGGTACAATATCTTGTACATACAGTTATGCCGCACCATCAAGTACTGCAGGAAGTCCAAATGAAACTTGTACAGGAAGTAATGGTGATTATTACACTCATCCTGCATTTACTTTCGGTGACGATGAATTACTAGGATTTTGGATGGGTAAGTTTGAACTATCAAGTAGTAACCCTGCGACAGGTACTTCATATGGTGGGGGAAATACTACATCCTTAACACCAAGAATACTACCAAATGTAACATCATGGAGAGGTAATACAATATCAAACTTTTGGAAAGTAATATATGATATGCAAACAAATAATAATATATATGGACTACCAACATCAAGAACAAATGCTGATTCACATATGCTTACTAATATGGAGTGGGGAGCTGTAGCATATCTAACTAACTCTAAATATGGAAGATGTACAAATGGAAGTTGTACAGAAGTATCAATAAATGGTTATGGAGAAAACACTAATTATACAACTATGACAGGATGTGGTCCAATATCAAGTGGAAGTGAAGATTATGGCACAACATGTAATGCATATAATACAACACTAGGACAAACAGCATCTACCACAGGTAATATTACGGGAGTATATGATATGTCTGGTGGAGCAGGTAAATATGTAATGGGTAATATATCTAGTTCAAATGGAACAACATATACATATAATGCACAAAGTGCCGGTTCTAACTTTACGTATAGTACAGATACTGCAAAATATCTAATACCATATGCATATGGAACAACAAATAGTGATCAAAAAGCATATAATAGAGGAAGACTAGGAGATGCAACAAGTGAAGTAGTATCTAGTGCAAGTTATGGATGGTATAATGATTACGCGAACTTTCCTAGCTCTAGCTTTTCTTGGTTTCCGCGCGGCGGCAATTTCCTCAGTGGTAGCAGTGCCGGCCCCTTCGCTTTCAGCCGCAATTCTGGCGCTAGTCGCAACTTTTATTCGGGTCGCGCCGCTTTGCTTGTTTTGCTTTGAACTTCCGCAAACGAAGTTTGCGTAGGAAAATTTGATAAAATTTTCCGTCTTACCCCTCCACAATTATTTCCCTCATAAGGGGAATAAAGAACAAAGGTGAGATAAATAAGATATAAAAGAATACCGCCAAAAAGTAACAAGATGCGAAAGGCGGGGCATGTTGGAGGCACTATGTGCCGGTGCCCCAGTCTTTCTTTGGTGCACTAGCCTCACCGAAGGTGGTGCTAGTGTCCCAGTGGATGGTAGTTTTTTGATATAAATGGTATAAACTAGTGTAATAACTAGTTTATACTAAAAAATATATATTTACTACCGTTCCACAAAATACAAATTTGTGGTACAATAGTAAAGGAGGAATACTATGACAAATGAAGAGAAAATAATTAAGTTATTGAATGAAAAAAATGGATATATTACTACTGAAGATATAATTAAATTAAATATTAGTAAGCCTTCAATTAACATATATGTAAAAAAAGGAATAATAGAAAAGGTAAGTCGTGGGTTATATATTGATAGTAATATCATAAAAGATGAATATTATATTTTACAAAGAAAATATAGTAGTGCAATATTTTCTTATAATACTGCACTACATATACTAAATTTAACTAATAGAGCACCAATGAAATTAGATATTACTGTACCAAGAAATAAAAAGGTAAGAGGTAACTATAATATTCATAGAGTATCTAAAAAATACTATAGTATTGGAATTGCTGAAGTAATAAGTCCATATGGAAATGTTATAAAAGTATATAATGCAGAAAGATGCATATGTGATATGTTAAGAAACGAAGATGAATTTGATATAGAATTAAAAAACAGAATATTAAATTACTATTTTAATAGTAAAGACAAAGATATAGATAAACTATTAGAATATGCAAAAGTCTTTAAAGTATATGATAAAGTAATAACTTTAGTAGAGTATATACTTAGTTGGTAAACTATCTCAAACACTTCCTAACATAATAATAATGATGGATAGTAACGATAAGTATATTAACTACTGAAGATATAATTAAACTATATAGTCCTATCTTACATAAAGATAATATAATAAGAAGAATAGTTTTAACTAAAGAAGCAATAAGTGTTCCATACATTGCTTCTTTTGCTTTATTCATTGCCTGCATTGCACTAGTAAGTGGTGCTTGTATATAGTGTAGTAAGAAAAATGGTGCACAAATAGAAATATAATTAACTCCTGAAGTAGTATTATATATAAGTTTTAAAGGCACACTAGGAAATAGCATAAATATTATAGTAACGGGTATACCAATAAGTAAAGAAAATATTATACCTTCCTTTAATTTCTTTTTAGAATACCTAATATTTCTATTTGCGTAACTATTTGATAATACTGGTAGTAATGAATTAGATATAGCAAGAGTAAAAAATGAAGGCATTAAAAGTAAAGGATAAACATATCCATTAATAATACCATATTCTAAAGTTATATAATTACCACTATAACCACTTAAATGTAAGAAATAAGTAAGTATAATAGGTTCTAAAAAGTATACAATACTTCCTATTAATCTACTACCAGTACTAGGAATAGAAATACTTAGTACATCTTTAAATATACTCTTATCTATCTTATAATCACTTATACTTATTACTTCATTCTTAGGAAGAAATAATATTAATACTATAATACTTATAAATTCACTGAGTATATTAATAAGTACAACCCCCATAACCATAATAGATATACCATAATATAATAACTTAGGTATATAAAAGTAAGTAAGAAATAGTCTTGCTAACTGTTCAATAATATTAGATAATACATGAGGAAACATCTTTTCTTTACCAAAATAATATCCCTTAATTAAACTAGATATACATATAAAAGGAAGAGTAAAAGATATAGCCATAATAGGTAAGTAAGTACTAGTATTATGTAGTAAATACTTACTAAGTACTGGAGATATAAAAAGTAATACTACCATTAAAAAAAGATTATATATAATTAAAGTAGGTACTAAAGATAGTATTATCTTCTTACTACTTTTTTTTCTTTCACTAATTAACTTACTAACCGCAGGAATAAGTCCCATAGTACATAAAGTAATAAATAAATTAAAAGTAGGAAGTACTAACATATATAGACTAATACCATCTTCCTTAATTACTCTAGTAAGTACTATCTTAATAACCATACCAAGAAGTTTAGTAATTAATCCCCCAATAATTAAAATAATAGTAGACTTAACAAATTTACTCTTCATAAATTATCACCTACATAAGTATATGAAAGAGTAGTTAAAAATATAAAAAATACATGACTAATCATGTATTAACTAAGTTCTAAAAATATTTCTTTATTATATGTATGTGATTCTTCAAGTTTTAAATCTTCTTCCGGAGTAATTAAGAAATATGTATCTGTAAGAATATCTTTATCTTCACTAATAGGGTCATCCCAAGTAACATCAAGTATATACCATTTATTATCTAACTTAACACTATTCCAAGTATGACTTTCATTAGATACCCTATAATTTACAATACCAAGTTTATAAAGCATAATACTCATTAAATCAGTATATCCAGAACATATACCATATCCTTCGAATAACACACCATACGCTGTATCTGCTTTATAATTTGAAGTAGTAGTACATTTACTCTTATCTTCTTCGATACAAAAGTTTTGGTCATACTTAGTATTATTAATAATATAATCATGTAATACTTTAACTTTATCTCTATCACTCATATCAGTAGTTATATTATTACTAATAATTTCTTCTATCTTAGTATCTATCTTATTTCTAACTTCTTCGTTATATGTATCATTATATTTAACTCTAATAGTAATTACATATCCCTTTAAAGATGCCTCAATACTAGAAAAAGTATTATATGGATGTACAAAGTTATTAATAATATTTAACTTATCATTATCACTAAATAAATTAGAATAATCTTCTTCGTAATCAACGTAATCAATACTAAAATATCTTTCTGCATAACTAATACCAGAATTAACTATATAATAAATAGTATTATATAACTCATTCTTATTATGTATTTCTATATCTTCATAATTATCTAAATACATAAAATTATCACTATAATAATAATTATTACTAACATTTTCATCCTTAACAGTATATTTAGCATAATTATAATATATTAAATCTTCCTTAAAAGTAAATAAACTAATTATTGCAATACCTATAATTGCCACGATTAAATAAACATATTTCATATCACACACACCTTTAGTTAATTATAGCAAAATTAATATTATAAGTAAATAAGTAATTATAATATTTTTAAAATTAAGAAAAAGGTACAATGCTTGTATCAAAAAATGCAAAAAACGTACAAAACGCACGAAAAACACTGTAAAAAACGTACAAAATGTACGAAAAACTCAAAAATTAATGTACAAATTAAGAAAACTATGATAAAATTAATGTAGAGGTGACTTAAAATGTATAGAAAAATAGAGAAAGAATTAAACGAGTGGAAGCAAAATTTCAAGATGCCACTTATGTTAATTGGTGCAAGGCAAACAGGAAAAACATACATTATCGAAGAATTCTGCCAAAAAAACTACGAAAATTATATCTACATAAACCTTGATAAGGAAGAGGAAATAGTAAAAATTTTTAACGAAACAAAAGACCCTAAAAAAATAATCGAAGGATTAGAAATAATAAAGGGAATAAAGTTTGATGTAGAAAACACAATAATATTTCTTGATGAAATACAAGTAAGTGAAAGAGCAATAGCGTCTCTTAAATATTTCTGTGAAAGTGATGAACCATATAAAATCATGTGTGCAGGAAGTTTACTAGGAGTAAAAATTAATAGATTTAAAGAATCATTCCCTGTAGGGAAAGTGACATTAAAGTATCTATATCCAATGGATTTTGAAGAATTTTTACTAGGACTAGGCGAAGAAAAACTAATCGAAGAAATAAAATCTCATTACCAAAACGATACACCACTAATTAGTGCAATACATGAAAAAGCCCTTGACCTATATAAAAAGTATATGGTATTGGGAGGTATGCCTGCATTAATAAATGATTTTATAGACAAAAATTATAATATAGCATATGTAAATTTTGATTTACAAAGTCAAATAATTACATCCTATCTAGCAGACATGAACAAATACACCCTAAATAGTGAGGGAATAAGAAATAGTAAGATATATAATGCCATACCTAGAGAATTAGCAAGAGAAAATAATACATTCAAGTATTCTCTTGTAGATAAAGATGCTAGAAAATCAAGATATGAAAGTAGTATTGACTGGTTAGAATCAAGTAATATGATTTTAAAATGTAATTTAACAACAAGGAATGAATCTCCACTTAAAGCATTCGAAGATACAGACAAATTTAAAATGTATTTAAGTGATGTAGGACTATTAAGGTCATTATCTAACCTAGATTATAAAGAAATACTACTAGATAAAAATGAGATGTATAAAGGAGTACTAACAGAAAACTATGTTGCATGTGAACTATACCCTAAAGATAGAGAATTATATTATTATAATTTTAGTAAATATGAAATAGACTTCTTGATTAAAATAGATGGAGATATCATACCAGTGGAAGTAAAAAGTGGAACAAGAACAAGTAGTAAAAGTTTAAATGAATATATAACAAAATATAATCCAAAGTACAGTATAAGAATATCTGCGAAAAATTTTGGCTTTGAAAATAACATAAAATCAGTTCCTTTATATGCCGTATTTTGTATAAAAGACTAAAAAGCGTACAATTTGTACGTTTTTTCTTATATTTTTCGTGCAAAATGTACGAAAAACCCTAACTGACAAAAAAAAGAAGTAACTATTTTACTTCCATACTATTTACTTTTTTAGTTAATCTTGATTTTTCACGGTCAACTTTATTTCTATGTACTAAACCTTTAACTTTAGCATTATCTAAACTTTTAATAGCAAGATTTAAATATCTCATAGCGTCTTCTTTATTTCCTGCGTTAACTGCTTTATCAGTATTTTTAATAGCATTCTTAACAGTAGACTTTAAACCTTGATTTGCTAATGTAGTTTTATTAATTTGTTTAATTTTCTTCTTAGCGTTTTTTATATTTGCCATTATAATTTCTCCTTCCTTCGTTGAACTACATATAATTATAGTATAAAATTAAGAAAAAGGCAAATAATTTTTACTATTTTTGTTAAAAATATTACTAGGATGTGATAAAATGCATAAAATAGATACAAAAAACCTAAATATAAGAACAGATTTAGTAATAGAACAAGATACTTTTACTCCCACGACAAAAGAAACCATAAATAATGTTAATATCATAAAAACCATAGATAAAGATAATGTTTACATAACACTAGAATTCGATGATATAACAGACTATGAAGAAAGAGAAAATGTTGGTAGTGTCCTAGAAAATGAAATAAAAAAGTTATTAGTTCATGAAAACATAAAAGACACTGACGAAGTATTAATAGTAGGACTAGGTAACAGAATGTCTACTCCTGATGCCTTAGGTCCTAAAACCATAGATGACATAGTAATAACAAGACACTTATACGAACTAAACTTAGATGTAAAAAAAGGAATGCGTAGTGTTAGTGCCTTATCCTTTGGAGTTTTAGGAAGTACTGGTATTGAAACTACAGACATAATAAAGGGAGTAATAGAAAAAATAAAACCCAAACTCTTAATCGCCATAGATAGTTTATGTGCAAGAAACGTAGAAAGATTAAATAAAACAATTCAGCTTACTAATACAGGAATACACCCAGGAAGTGGAATAGGTAACTATAGAAAAGAACTTACTAAAAAGTCCTTAAGTATTCCTATTATAGCCCTTGGAGTACCTACCGTAGTAACTTCTTCAACTATAGTAAGTGATACCATTGACTATCTATTTATGCATATAAACTATATAAAAAATAACTATGAAACAAATAAACTAGTAGTAAAAAGATTTAATAACTATCTAAATAAAATAAAAGAAAATAAAATTGACCAAAAAGAAAAAGAGTACCTTGGAGGAATATTAGGATCTTTAAGTGATCAAGATAAATATAACTTAATAAATGAAGTATTAAATAGCATTAACTATAACCTCATAGTAACTCCAAAAGAAGTAGACTTTCTAATAGAAAAATTAAGTAACGTTATATCATCATCTTTAAATAATGCTCTTCATAAAGAAATAGATAACTACTAATACCTACTAAAATTATCTATTTCTATTTCTTTTGTATTCCAAGTATACTACCCACCATTGTAGTAAGTATTATAGATAAATAATAAACAATAGAAACAAAAGTAAACTTACTCTTAAATATAATAAGATTAATAAGGATCACAATAACCATAAATAAACTACCATACTTTATACCAATTAAATATCCCTTTTCTATACCTTTATTACCAAGCATATACCCCGTAATAAAAAGTAATATATACATAATTATCATACTAATAACCTTAACCACAGTACCACTTATTATATTAAAATAATTAAGTAGAGTAAGTAAAAAAAGAGTTACTATTAAACTAAAAATCATATACCCAATACTCTTTAAATAATCTTTAATCATATCTTTCACCTAATAAAATATATTATTATTTTTAATATTTATGAATAAAAAGTAAATAACTACCTCAATATATAATGGTGATAATAAATGGATTACATAAATATATTTTTAAGAACAATATTCTTTTATTTCTTTATCCTAATTATATATAGAATTATGGGTAAAAGAGAAGTAGGACAACTAGGTATAATAGACCTAATAGTATCTATCTTAATTGCAGAATTAGCAGTAATGACTATCGAAGAATTATCTAATGATTTATTCTATAGCATCGTTCCAATTTTAACTCTTACCTTACTCCAGACAATTCTTGCGTACCTTTCTCTTAAAAAACCCAAATTTAGAATGATCATTGATGGCAACCCCTCTCTTATAATAAAGAAAGGCAAAGTAAATTTTAAAGAAATGACCCATCAAAAATACAACTTAGATGACTTACTTGTTCAGTTAAGAGAAAAAGGTTACAAATCTTTAGAAGAAATAGAGTACGCTATCCTAGAAAACAACGGTACCTTATCGGTATTCCCTTACGAAAAAGATAATTCTTATCTTCCACTTCCTCTAATCCTTGATAGTAAAATTCAAAATGATACCTTAAAGGCTCTCCATAAAGATATATCATGGGTAGAAAATATGCTTTCTCGTAAAAATATTAATCTTGAGGACGTTTTCTATGCCTTCTATAAAGATAAAAATATTTTCATAATCAAAAATGATGACTTACTATAACACTTAAAACCTCGTTTTTCCTTAAGTGTTATTTTTTGTTACTCTAGAGTTAATTATATAGAAAAACAAAACTTAATAATGTATAATAATACCTAGGAAGGTTGATTAAAATGTTTGAAGTAACAAAAGAAATAAAAATAGATAATAAATATGGAATAGACTTTAGTAACTATGAAAAGTTTACTAAATATAATAATGGATACGCAAAAGTATATATAAATAATAAATTATCCTATATAGATAAAGAAGGTAATATTACTAGCACTATCCCTGAAAAAGAAATAACTAGCATAGTATATCCTCCAAAATTAACTCCATGCTCTAACAACTTAAAAATGGGGTATGTAAATGAAAATAACGATATAGTAATACCTTTTATATATAGTTATGCCTGCCCATTTACAGATAAATATGCCATAGTAAAAAAAGACAAGTGGGGATTAATTGATGAAAATGGAGCTATAATATTACCATGTAACTTTAATGAAGTAATGTATATGAATGAAAATAAAGTATATATAGATAAATATGTCTATGATATTTCTAAAATAAAGTTAAAATATCTTCTTCATATATCATATAATGATAAAGTAGTAACTAAAGAATTTGATAGTATGGAAGTATTAGAGTTTTATAAAAAAGCCTTGTTTGATAGTTTATTTAATATAGTAAACTTAACAAGTGATGAAATAATAGATAAATGTATGATAAAGAAAAGAGTGAATAGCAGTGCAAATAAATGAATTACCCATAAATAAATATTTAGTGCTATCTTGCTATGGTAATTTATTTGCTATACTAGATATAGAAACTAAAATCAAATATATAGTAAATAATACTGGTAAAGTTATAGCATTTGGTGATGATATAGACATAGTATGTAGTAAATTTATCAAAAAAACTATAATGGAAAGGGGGCATCTTAAAGAGAAAATATTAGATGAAAATGGCAGTTTCTTATATATGGGAACAAAAGTAGACGTTCTAGATGCCCGTTGTGGTACCGTATGTTTTAGCAAAAAGAATCACTTTTATTTAATATCTAATGATACAAGTATAGCAATAACTAAAAAAAGTTATGACCAAATAGAAGCATTCCCTTACTGCACTCTAGATAACACTAAATTTTACAAAGTAAAAAAAGGAAACTGCTATGGCGTAATAGATGCAGAAACAAACCCAATAATAAAATCAGTATATGATGATGTAGACTATATCTCTAACGTATTTACCTATAAGAAAAACAACAAATATGGACTTGTAGACACTAAGGGAAACAAACTAACAAATTGTAAATATAGAAAAATAACGCCAAGTATAAATAATCTTTTGATCGTAGAAAATGATAACCTTATGCACGGAGTAATAGATAAAAGTGGTAACATAATAATTAAACCTTTATATGACGAAATAAATATCTATAAAGACAGCATCGTTTGTAAAATAGAAAATAAACCTCTAGATATAGTAAACACTTACGACTTAAAAGGTACTAAAAAAGAAACATTTTTTGCAAGTTCTGTAGTGCCTTATGGTAACATAAAAAAAGTAATAGAAAAAGATAGAGTATATTATATTGATGAAAATAACCATAATATCTTTAACAAAACCTTTTATTATGGAAGTAATGTTGTAAATAATACTGTGGTAGTTCTGGAAGACATCTCGTCTTCCCCATACTTACTTAACCTAAACGGCGAAAGACTAACAAATGATTCATATATTGATCTAAATTATGTAAATAATAATCTTCTTCGTACTGTAAAAGAAGGAAATAATTTAACAGGCAATTTTGGATTAATTGATATAAACGGCACTAAACTATTAGAAGAAATATATGATTATGTCATACCATACGAAGACTTTATCAAAGTAAAAATAAATGGTAAATATACCCTTATAGACTATAACAAAAAGTTTTTACTAGATTCATTCTATGACGAAATATCTAACCCTAAAAATGGGCTTATGATAACAAAAAGTAGTAATAGATATGGACTTATAACAAGTACTGAAGAACTTTTAAAACCAATATATAAAAATATTAAATTATTAGATAATGGTAATATTTTAAAAGACTTATCGGTAATTAAAAAAGAAGAATTAATAAACACCACTACAAATAATAATACTTGTAAACTAAAAAAAATACTAAAAAAAGATAATATTTAAAGTGTAAATAACTGTAAACTTATCTTTTTTTCTATCTAACTTTCATAATTAAATGATATACTTGTATTAAGTGGGTGACTATATGAAAAATAAAAAGAATAAAAAGAAAATAATAATAGTATTAATAACCTTGATAATAGTATCACTAGTATCTTTTTCTGTATATATGTTTATAACAAATAAAAGCAAGAAAGAAAATAAAGTACTATCTATAAATCACGAATATAAAATTAATGGAACAGATGCTTTGGTATATAATGATTTCTATATCAAGGAAGAAAAAAATATCTCTATATCCTTTTATGATTTAAATAGTAATTTGTTATCTACATATACAAGTAAATACACATCATATGAAGTAATAAATAATAAATATATAATCGTAACTAATGAAGATAACAAAGTTATAATAGATAAATTATCAAATTCCCTAAAAACATTCTCTAACTATAGATTAATTTATGGAATTAATAATGATATACAATATTTAGTTTTAGATAACATAATCTATGACACTAACCTAGAAGTAGTATATAATCTACCTGAATACTTTGCTACTAAAACATATATAGATAACGAACTATATAACATAAATATCATAAATGATATACTAGTATTAAATTTTAGTGACAAAAAATATAATAAAATAATAGATTTATCAAATAATGAAGTAATGTATGAAAAATTTGATTCATATATATCATTTAGTGACAGGGGTATAAATAACAACTTCATAACTATAGGGTATGATGGCAAATATAAAGTAATTGATGCTAAAACAAAAAAACTCTTGTATGATAATGCCACCCTTGAAGAAGAAAATACCCTAAAAGTAAAAGATGAATATATTTATATCTATAATGATAAACTATACGCAAATAACACCAAGATATCAAATAAATATATAATGAATAACAAGTCTTGCGAAAGAGGAAGTAAACTACTAGATAACAATAACAAAGTAGTAATAGATAAATGTATGTTATACTATGAAGAACTTTTCAATAATGTTATTGTAGGATACAACCATGAAGAAAGTGTTTTATATGTTAATGGCACTATAGAAAAAGGAAAAATGTTTACTAAAACGGGAGATTATATCTCATCATATGATTATACTGATGATACCCAAAAATATGCTATTTATAATAAAGAAGGCCATATAATATCAAATAAACAAATATATTATCTAGGAAATAATATATATGAAGAATATAATAGTAATACAAACGAAGTAAAATTTCTAGACAAAAACCTAAATCCAATATCAAATACCTTTTATATATCTTATTGTAATAATGCCCTTTATTGTGCTATTGAAGACAAAAACTATAATAAATCTTTATATAAAATGGGAGATAAACTAACAGATGACATATTTATAGATATAACCCTAAACGACAAATATATAACTGCCAAAACTTTATTTAATACTTACATATTTGAACTAGGATATGATAAAGAAATAGAAATAATTATAAATGATAATATAGAAGTAGACGTTCCTACATTAATAAATGATTATAATTTATCTAGTATAGAAAACAAAATAAATGAAAACATTGAACTATTTACTAAGTACGCATATATCGTACTAAATAATAATAATCTAAAAGATTATAAAAAAGAAGTATTTGATATCTTTGAAGTAATAGTAGATCATAAAGACTATCTAAATCAGTTATCCCTTCTTCGAAAATTAAAAGATTTAAAAATAGAGTATAGTGATGATTTAGGTACAAATGTCGCTGGAACATACACTGACTCTAATACAACAATTAATCTAAAAGATAAAGAAGATAACGTTTTATATCATGAACTCATGCACTTCGTAGATTTCTCATTCAATAACGATAACTATAACGTAAAACTATATAATTGTAATAACGAATATGTCATAAAAGAAAACTACGATAACTCTTGCGATTTAGTATTATTAGACACAAACTTTATAACAGAGTCTGGAGCAGAATTATATTCAGGAAAATATTTTACCAAGGAAATTGAAGCCTATAGTCCAGCACCATTAATATATGAAACATTTGAGTATATTTTAGGAACAGAAGAAGTAAATAAATGGTATTTTAAAAGTGATACTTACTTTAAAAAAATTTGGTTTGATATAGGACTAAATAATGACGAAGTAGAAAAACTAATTAATGCCTTATCTAACCAAACAAAAGTAATATATGACGGAGTAGATGATACATTTTATATAATAGATAACCTAATAGATTTATATAAAATGAAAAAAGACTTAGATTTTACTACTGATCCTGTATTTACTTATATTATAAGAAGCCTAATTTCATATCGTACAAATTTCTCAAATTCAAAATATGCAAGTGAACTAACAAGTATAGTAAATAGTACTAAAGATATAGAAAATCAATTTAAAAGCACATTCCAAGATTACTATTTATATAATAACTATGGTAACATAATAATGATTGATAATAAAACATATATATCAATAACATCTTATAAAGATAACAAAATTGGTACATTACTAGTAGACTATGACTTTAACACAAACACAATTGTTGATTATGAATATCTAGCAAGAACTTAAAAGTATAATTATATAAAAAGTAAAAAAATGAGAAAAGACACAACCATAAATTGTGCCTTTTTAGTTATATAAAATTTTAAAAAAATAAAAAGTCTTAAACATAAGACCTTAAATTCAAATGGTCGGGAAGACAGGATTTGAACCTGCAACCCCTTGGTCCCAAACCAAGTG
>OIYG01001540.1_pt1 | contig 16883 bp, 16 predicted proteins | sample 1587861 | NCBI WGS metagenome assembly OIYG01 (sample SAMN03283272) | human gut metagenome | biome: human-associated habitat; material: feces | host: Homo sapiens | place: Peru | collected 2012 | reverse complement strand
TTTAGTTACCTTGTGCGAGGGAAATCATTTTCGTTTTATAGAGGAAAGATAAGCAAAAAAATGAAAGATTTCTCTCTTTTTAATCATTTTTATATTCTAATCCTAAGCTGACAAGAAAGATATGTTAAACCTTCTTTAAAAATTATACAACCAATTGTTTTTTTCCGTATCTTTAGACCATTAAAACAATGTCTAACCTTTTAAAACCGAATGTCATGAAAATAGGTATTCCAAAAGAAATCAAGAATAATGAGAACCGCGTGGGAATGACCCCTGCTGGAGTAGCAGAGCTCATCCTTCATGGTCACGAAGTAGTAGTACAACACACTGCTGGCGAAAACAGCGGTTTTGCTGATGAAGAGTATATAAAGGTTGGAGCAAAAATCCTTCCCGACATCCAGAATGTTTACCAAGAAGCCGAAATGATAGTCAAGGTAAAGGAACCAATTGCTGAGGAATATCCCCTCATCCACCAAGACCAACTGGTATTTACCTACTTCCATTTCGCCTGCGACAGAGCTCTTACCGACGCTATGATCAAGAGCGGTGCCGTATGTCTTGCCTATGAAACTGTGGAAACTGACGACCATCATCTGCCTCTGCTCATTCCTATGAGCGAAGTAGCTGGAAGGATGGCCACCATCAATGGTGCATACTACCTGCAGAAAAACAAGGGAGGAAAAGGAAAACTCATGAGCGGAGTGCCTGGAGTAAACCGTACCAAAGTTCTGATACTGGGCGGTGGAACCGTAGGAGAAGCTGCTGCAAGAATGGCTGCCGGACTGGGAGCTGACGTATGGATTACCGATATCTGTCTGCCTCGTCTTCGTCAACTGGAGATGGAACTTCCTATTAATGTACACACGCTCTACTCCAATGAGCACAATATTCGAAAGGCATTGCCTGATGTTGATCTTGTGGTGGGCAGCGTACTTGTTCCTGGTGATAAAGCCCCTCATCTTATCACAAAGGACATGTTGAAACTGATGGAACCAGGCACCGTACTTGTGGATGTGGCTATTGACCAAGGTGGTTGCTTCGAGACATCCCATCCTACCACCCATTCCAATCCTATCTACATAGTAGATGGCATCGTACATTACGCAGTAGCCAACATTCCAGGAGCTGTACCTCATACTTCTACTACAGCTTTGACCAATGCCACGTTGAAGTACGCCATAGCTCTTGCCGACAAGGGATGGAGACAGGCTTGCAAAGACGACAAGGCTCTGTATCGGGGACTGAACATCGTAAACGGAAAGATTGTCTTCAAGGCAATAGCCGATGTTTTCGGATTGGAGTACGAAAAAATAGCTCTATAATCCCTCCACACCAGAAAAAATCATTTTCTGCTTGCATATTTAAAATAAAACCCTTATCTTTGCCCGATAAAAAATAACTCTAACCATAAACACAAATATATTAAAATTATGAATTTAAAACTATCAAAACTTTCGTTTACAGGACAAATCTTTTTGGCACTCATTCTGGCCATCATTGCAGGTTGTCTCATGCAGAGCGCGCCTGAAGTTGCTAACGACTACATCAAACCATTTGGTGTAATCTTCCTGAACTTGCTCAAGTTCATCGTAGTACCATTGGTGATGCTCTCGATTATCGCAGGTATCATCTCGATGGAGGACATTTCCAAGGTAGGTAAGCTCGGGATCCGAGCCCTCATCTACTTTACCCTTACCACCATCGCTGCCGTATCGGTGAGCCTTGTAGTTTCCACTTGTCTGAAGGGCTACTTCCCACTCATCAAGTTGCCAGCAGCTGAAGGCGATATTCAGGTACACGACATTACATTCATGGACCAGATTGTCAACATGTTTCCAAACAATGCCGTGCTTCCATTCAGCGAAGCCAATATGATGCAGGTCATCGTCATCACCCTGTTCTTTGGATTTGCCATCGTACATGTGGGTGAAAAGGCAAAACCAGCCAAGGAGATTCTCCTGAGTTTTAATGAAATCGTACAGAAGATATTGGGTTATATTCTGAATATGGCTCCGATAGGTGTGTTCTGCATGCTCACCCCTGTTGTGGCAACTAATGGACCACAGGTAGTAGGTTCGTATGCGAGCCTCATCGGTGCTGATTATCTCTGTTTCCTGATTCACGCCCTCATCATCTATACGCCAAGCGTCTATTTCCTCGGAGGTTTGAATCCAATCAAGTTCTTCCAGAAGATGACACCAGCAATGATGTTTGCTTTCTCCAGTGCATCCAGCGTGGCAACCATTCCTTATAATGTGGAATCTACCAAGAAGATGGGTGTGAGAGAAGAAATCAGCAACTTCATCCTGCCTCTGGGTGCCACTATCAACATGGATGGCACGGCCATCTACCTGGGCGTAACGAGCGTATTCATCGCCACCTGCTGCGGTATGGATCTTTCAATGCACCAGTACATTGCCATTGCTCTTTCCTCTACCATCGCCTCTATCGGAGTTCCTGGAGTTCCTGGTGGAGCCTTGGCCTTGATGGCTATGGTATTTGCATCAGCCGGCATTCCTATCGAAGGCGTAGCTGTAGCTGCTGGTGTTGACAGACTCGTAGATATGGGTCGTACTACCATGTCTATTACCGGTGATGCTTCCTGTGCTGTCGTGATGCAACGATTCAGCAAAGGAATTTTCAAGGATTAGAATACTGATTGAGAAAATCACATTCAAAAATAAAAGACTCATCGTTGGGGAAAAATTGATTCCCTGCGATGAGTCTTTTATTTAAAATCCTCCCAAAAGAGACTGTTCTATGCTAATCCTTCAAAGCAAGGATCTTTCAAAGTGCTAATCCTTCAATGAATAAGTAACAGTAGTTACTACTCTTACCTTTTTAATATAAGGAGTATTGGAATCACGATTTTCAATAGAGAACTGTCCCTGGTCTGCATTCATAATCTTGTCTATCTTGCTCTTACTGTTTTTAGCAAACTGCTCTGCGGTTTGTTCAGCATTTGCTATCGCCTCCTCCATCATCTTTGGTTTCATCTTGCGAAAAGCCACATATTCGTACTTTACAGGATTATCGTATCCTCCATCCACAATGGCGATACCTTTCTGGAGCAATTCTCCCTGCCGGGCAATAAGGCTCCTGATGAGTTTCACATTATTGGAAGTGACTGTGATGATGGAAGTAATATTATAGCGATAAGGCTGACGATTATCCCCATAGCGCTCAGCATTAAGATCGATGACCACTGGAGCATTCACGCTGATTTCGCTCTCCTTCACTCCATTTGCGAGCAAGAACTGTCGGATGGTACTTGTCGTATGATTGATGGTCTGATAAAGATTAGGCAAATCATTACCTATTTCCTTCGAGAGGATAGGCCATGTCACCTTGTCAGCCTCCACTTCCTTTTCCGATAAGCCCTTTACCACAACCTTCCGATCCTTACCCGCCAAGCCTTCCAAACCTGACTTGATACAATATCCAAGTGCAATGATGCCTATAGCTAAAATTGCCGCTTGCTTGATGCCTGTACTGATATTCATAATCATTCCTCCATATAGTTTAGTTGTGAATCATTTTTTCATGTTGTTAGTTTTTTCTGCGAATTTAATAAAAAAAACTATACGTTCGATAGATTGGGATAATATTTAAGACAGATTAACGCGAACCGGTTAACAATCATTAGTATTCAGCCAATAATTCTGTTAACAATTAGTTAAATATCAGCATCTTACAAAAAAAAATAGTTCTAAAAAATAAGAAGTTAGAAAAAAGCAGTATCTTTGCAATAGTTTTCGCATATATTTGGGCAAATGGGGGTTGTCGAGAGACTGTACCTCATTTGTTTTTTATTTATATAAGACTATATGTCAAAACAACAAATAATAAATATAAACATTTCATTTAAATTCCATAAGGGAAACAACGGAGCGATTTGAAAGAAAATCAATGGATGGAGAGAACGAAAATCCATTGAGGGATAGATAAGAAAACTATCGAGGAAATCAATAAACTCCATTTATAAAACATAATAATTAAGATGAAGATACTTCCAGAAGAACAATATAAATATGTAAAGCTTTTACTTCCAGATGGAAGCAAAGCAGAAGGGCATGAAGTTTTGCTGCACGCCTGTTGCGCCCCATGTTCATCTGCCATTGTAGAATGTATGTTGCGCAATGGTATGAAACCAACTGTCTTTTTTTCCAATAGCAATATCTACCCGCTTGAAGAATATGAAACCCGCAAGCAGGAAATCATCCGTTTTCTTGCCCAACAGGGAGTTCCGTACATTGAAGACGAATACAACCATGACGAATGGAGAAAAGCCGTCACAGGACTTGAAAATGAACCAGAACGCGGTCCAAGATGCTCCGTATGCTTTCTATTTCGCCTAAAAAGAGCAGCAGCCTACGCTCAAACGCACGGAATACACCTACTGACAACAACTCTGGCTTCATCGCGCTGGAAAAATATCAAACAGATAGATATGGCTGGACACATTGCCGTAGAAGACTGCCCTGATGTGGAATGGTGGGAACAAAACTGGCGAAAAGGAGGACTGCAGATGAGACGCAACGAACTCCTCCATATCAACGATTTCTATAATCAGCTTTATTGCGGTTGCGAATTCAGCCTTGCTTCCTCCAACGCAATGAACAAAGAAACGAATCATCGAGAGAAAGAATAAGGAGGAAAAGCAAAAGAAAATCCTTAATCCGCAACCTGTATGCGGCGATGGCATAGTACTTCTTGGTACCAGCATCCTTACCTACCTATGGAGTACACTCCACCTTACGAAACGTCAATGTTCCTTTTGTTGCCATAATAACTTGTTTTTAGAGGTTAATTTACTCTGGGGTATTCTTTCTGAATGACAATGCAAAGGTACGACAATTTTCAGTAAATACCAAAAACATCCCCTATCTCATACGTAAAAATCCGTTAAGAAACCTAACTATAAATATTAATAATCCCAAATCGTAATTTTTCGCGCACAGGAGCATAGTTTTATCTTCTCATCAATTATGATTTCTGGATTATAAAAGCACAAAATGGTCATGATCACAGTTGTCACATTTTTTAGAGTACCTATCCCTTCCCCAAAGTATGTATACATAAATTATTTCCTTTCAAATTGAAAGCACAAAAATCACATATCTACCCTAAAAACTGTGACAACTGTGACCGTGACCATTTTAACAGGTCTTAAACAAGCATTCAATGGATGTTAATTTGTCACAGTCACAGTTGTTACAGTTTTATCTATATTCATTACTGAGCCTACTTTTAAAAGGGGTATATTTAGAATTCAGTCTGACCTGTGTGGTCATTCTGAGTGAAACATAACAATCGGCTCCATTGGCATATAACTTTTGAGAAATTCCAGCTGATTAAGACAAGCCGGTAATTTCACCATTAACAACATCAATACGTTCAGCCTGAGGACTCTTTGGCAAACCAGGCATACGCATGATAGGACCAGCAATGACAACAATCATCTCTGCACCCATATTAACAGTAATATCACGTACATGCAATTCAAAACCCTCTGTAGGACCATAGGCCTTCGCATCAGTAGAGAAGCTATACTGTGTCTTAGCGATACAAACTGGGAATTTCTCTGCACCCAACTTCTTGATTTCATCTATCATAGCCTTGGCAGAATCGCTCAAAGTTACACTACCTGCTCCATAAAGATTGAAAGCAACAGACTCGATTTTCTTCTCCACAGATTCATCATCACCATAAGCCAGATAAAGAGGCGAAGAAGGACGCTCATCAATAGTCTTCACTACCAATTCTGCCAATTCTACAGCTCCCTTTCCACCTTCAGCAAAGGCACTGTTGACAGCAAAACCGCAACCCATTTCTTCACAATGCTTACGCAGCACCTCAATTTCCTCATCTGTATCAGTAGCAAACTTATTGAAGGCAATGACAACTGTCTGACCGAAACTCTGCAAGTTTCTGACATGCTTATCAAGATTCCAATAACCATTCTCCATACCAGCGATATTTGGTTTCTTGATATCTTCCAGAGCCACTCCACCATGCATCTTCAGCGCCTGAAGAGTAACGACCAGCACTGTCAGGTCTGGCTGCAATCCTGTTTTACGGCATTTGATATCATAGAATTTCTCTGCACCCAAATCAGCACCGAATCCAGCCTCAGTAATAGCATAGTCGCCATATTCAAGAGCAGCGGCAGTAGCCATTATAGAATTACATCCATGAGCAATATTGGCAAAAGGACCACAGTGTACGAAAGCAGGCGTTCCCTCAGTAGTCTGTACGAGATTTGGCTTCAACGCATCCAGCAACAATGCCACGATACTACCACCTACTCCCATATCTTTCACGGTGAAAGGCTTGTCGTCCTCAGTAATACCAAGCAGGATATTGTCGATGCGGCGGCGGAGATCATCGATACTTGTGGCAAAACACATGATGGCCATAATCTCAGAAGCCGGAGTAATATCAAAGCCAGTTTCTGTCTCAATGCCATTCTTATCGCCAAGACCGGTGATGATGCGGCGCAAACCACGATCATTTACATCCATCACGCGGCGCCAGAGAATCTTCTTGAGCTTGAATCCTTCAGCCTCGTGCTGATAACGGTAGTTGTCGAGAAGGGCAGCAATCATATTGTTGGCTTCAGTAATAGCATGGAAATCGCCTGTAAAATGGAGGTTGATTTTATCCATAGGAAGTACCTGAGCATAGCCACCGCCAGCAGCTCCTCCTTTCATACCAAAGCAAGGACCCAGCGAAGGTTCTCTGAGAGCCACCACAGCATTCTTGCCAATCTTCTGCATACCAAGTGCCAGACCCACGCTCACCGTAGTCTTACCATTGCCAGCCTTGGTTGGACTGATAGCAGTAACAAGGATAAGATGATGACCGGCAAACTTCTCTTTGTCAATAGCCCCGGTAGTCACCTTAGCAATATATCTACCATAATTTTCGATTTGGTCCTCATGAAGACCCAGTTCAGCTGCCACGTCGTTAATAGGGCGCAACTTTACTGATTTTGCGATTTCAATATCTGATAACATTATCTTTTTATAAAAGTTATATTATAAGTTAGAAAGTTCTAATTGCCTGATGGCATGAGTTTAGCCAACATTCGATTACTTGATGGCGCCAATGATTTCATGTACCGAAGTACAACCATGCTGGTCGAGCCAGTCATTGATTCCGTCTTTCACCTTCTTGGTCACAGCCGGGTCAACGAAGTTAGCCGTACCGATTTCGATGGCAGTAGCACCACACATCAGGAATTCGATAGCATCCTTGGCAGTAGAGATACCTCCCAGTCCCACTACAGGAATCTTCACAGCATGAGCCACATCATAAACCATACGCAGAGCCACAGGCTTGACACATGGTCCGCTCAGTCCACCCGTACGGATACTCAACAGTGGCTGTCGTTTTTCAATATCTACAGCCATTCCCATCAGTGTATTGATGAGAGAAACAGAATCTGCACCCTCAGCCTCACAAGCTCTGGCGATGTCAGCAATATTGGTAACATTAGGCGAGAGCTTTACGATGAGGGTCTTGTGATAAACCTGGCGCACAGCCTTCACCACGCTGGAAGCCCCCTCGCAAGTCACTCCGAAAGCCATTCCCCCATCCTTCACATTAGGACAAGAGATGTTGAGTTCAATAGCAGGAATCTTATCAAGTTCATTGATACGAGCAGCACAGGCAGCATAACTCTCAGGAGAATGTCCCGAAACATTGACAATCATATTTGTGTCGATGTCCTTAATCTGCGGATAGATGTTTTTGCAGAAATAATCCACACCTTTGTTCTGCAGTCCCACACAATTGAGCATGCCCTGTGGAGTTTCAGCCATACGAGGATAATCATTACCCTCACGCGATTCCAAAGTAGTACCTTTCACGATAATACCACCTATTTCTTCCAATGGTACGAAATCGGCAAATTCCAAACCATATCCGAATGTGCCGGAAGCAGTCATTACCGGGTTTTTCAACTTCAGATTATGTATATTTACATTTAATGATGCCATAATAATAATATATTACATTTGCGTTCTATCTTTCTTCAAACGCTCGGTTGATTTTATTTACAAATTCCAAAGAAGTTTCTTAGTATTGAAAACCGGTCCTTCCTTGCAGACGCAAAGATTTCCCTTGGTTGTTTTCTCCACACAGCACAGACAAGCGCCCAGACCGCAGGCCATCATGTTCTCCAGCGAAACCTCGCACTCCACGTTGGCCTTCTGTGCATACTTAGCCACACTCACCATCATAGGTTTAGGACCACAGGAAGAAATCATATCGAAGCTCTCGTGCTGCAAAACAGAATGATTGGTTACAAATCCCTGCTCACCTGCACTGCCATCCTCGGTAGTAATACATACTCTTCCGATTTTAGCAAACTCATCAAGTTCGAGCAAATCCGTTGCCTTTCTTGCACCGAGAAGGAAGATAGGTTCAGCCCCCATATCCTTGATGCATTTTCCGAAATAGAGCAAAGGAGCCACACCTACGCCGCCACCAACAAGCAGGAAATTCTGCCCTGCTTCTGCAGGCATGGTAAATCCATTACCCAATGGAAGCACACAGTTGAGATAATCGCCAGCCTGTAGTTTACCCAACTGACGAGTACCATTACCAATCATGGCAACAAGCAACCAAAGCTCATTTCTATCACGATCCACAAAATTGATGGAGATAGGTCGGCGCAACATGGTATTAGGTTCATGCTCCACCTTGACTTCAACAAATTGTCCAGGACACATTTCAGGAAGTGGCTTATCATCGGTAAGCTTAATCAAAACATGCTTGTCACTCAATGATTCCACTGAAACTACTTTAAGATCTAAAATGTATTTTTTCATCACTACGATTTAATATGTTTCTTGTTCGACTACTTTTGGCTGCATTCAGCCTATGTGATTTACATACTGCCCAGCATGATTTTACGTACTTCCCGGATGAGGTTACCGGGCAAAAATCAGAAGCATGATGCAAAGGTAATGCAAATTTTCGACAAAACAAAAGAAAATACACATATTTTATTTTTATAGAGAAAAAAGATGCAGAATCACACCCAGAGGAATGATTCTGCATCTTAAACGAAAGAACAAAATAATCAATTCTGAAGAATTAAAAAAGGCATCATAAATTCCCTTTTACGGAAACCCAACCTTCCGTCAAGACGTCATTCTGATCAATATATAGATTTCATTCAGGCTTCATACGGGCTCAAATTCTGACTTTCATATAGACGACATTCAGATCTCATCCGAACCACAATCGAGCCCAAACAACCCACAGTCGAATTCAATACAGGCTAATATATAACTATGATTTTGCCTTCACTAATCCTTCATTTCAAAAAGATATTGCGACTACTTTTTGGGAACAAAAGTCTCCCAGGTCTGATCATCGTAGAAAATTCTAATTTCGGTAATTTTGCGCTGCGGCTTGTCAACATATTTCACACTTTCATGAGGCTGATTTTTTGGTGTATGATTTACACCGGGCAAATTAGGCCGATCAAAAAGCGAGCCTTGATGCATCTGTGAAGAGGCTGACGAAGCCGCATTGGCTGAAGAAGCATGAGAAGAAGCTTCAGCAACTGACTGGGAAGCATCGTCGCCAAAATCAAAAGCCAGTCCACCGATAGCAGGAGAAGCGCCAGACGTACTTGAAGATGGAGTAGAGAAACCATCATTCTGATTCTCATTTTCTATATACATAGGAGGAGTTCCGTAGAGCAACCATTCGAGTCTTACCTGCGGAAACTTTTTATGAATGGCGTCTATGTGATTGAGCGTCGGTTTGGTACGATCATTGAAAATACTGCTCAGCGAAGCCTCACCAATTCCTGTAAGCTGAGAGAAACTCTTCTGGGTGAGATGCTGATCCTCCATGATAAGTCTGATTCTATCTTTCATATCTTTAAGTTGTAGAAATTTACATTTATTAAGTTTTCTAAAGACCCACCTGAAGCCACCAAAAAGCCATCTTTGAAATATGCGATTTCGGAACAATGGGGGGTAATAGGGCTAAAAAAGCCCTTTTTTCTTAGACTTTACAAAGATAAAACTTTTTTTTGAAACAAACGAAAAATCTAAAGATTATTTGCATTTTTAAACTTTATATTTCGATATTTATATTTATAAACATAATCTATAAAAGTCGGTTTTATAGTTTACATTTATAAATCTACATTTATAGTTCCATCTATTTTACAAAGTATTAGTTTAATAAATCGACATAATTCACTGGTTAATCTATGCTTAAAACCTTAAAATATCGTAGTTTTGGGCGATTTATGCAAAGTTTATGGTTCAAATAATGAATTTCGCCTTTTTTGTTTCGAACTAAAAAAAGCTAAAACGCTGGTTTTCAACCTATTACAAAGCTTAAAATTTACATGTATATTTATTCACTTTAGAATATTAAACTATCATTTTACATTTATACTTGTAAATATAAACAAATAAAAACCGTCTTTAGTTTTTAAGATTTACTATTTTAAATCTTAAACTCTGTTTTGATTTACATATTTAAATAACTAAACTTCAAAATCATAAATCCTATTAAATGTTAACACTAAATTTTAGAAATTCTAAAATGCTCTATTTTTCTGTTTTTCTCGTTCTCGCAGACGAGTCCGAATCTACTCTCAAATTCGAGAGTTTTGAGCCACAAAAAATTAGAAAAAGACACATAACGCACTGATATACCGATATTTACATAAAACAGGGCCATTCAGAGAAAAGCGAGAATCTAGCTCAGAAAAGTGCAAAAATAAGTAAAACCACGGTCAAAATCCTCCTTTGAAGCCATTTTTAAGCCTCAAAATCTCCATAAACAAGCCTAAAACTCTCAAAATTTACATTTTTCAAGCCCTTTCTTTCAGCGATTGAGAAAGAAGCAGCCTCAATGGGCTTGAGATAAACAAGTAAAAACCCCTCATTCCACCCTACCATATCTGGACGAAAAGAATCAAAAAAAGAGGTGATTCCTTATCGGATCACCTCTTCAATATGCTGTCAGAAAACGAGGGAAAAACATTCCCCCCACCCTTCACAAACAGAAAACTCAGCTCAGAAAACATGGTTCAGGAGCAGACTCATTTCTCAGAAAGACCTCCTCAAAAATGAAGAATTTGAGAGTTTCCACATCATTAGTGGAGAATAAAGAAAATCAATTCTTTCATGAGTTCACCAGCCGAAGTATTCGGATTGCTGATACCTTTGCTCTTTGCATCCACCTCTCTAAATTTATCGATAATCTGCATTACCTTCACTCCATTATAGTTTCTCATTCCTGTGATATAATCGCGCACAGCCCAAGTTGACTTCAAATCCAGGAATAATGAAAGCGCTTTTTCATCCTGTTTATTGGGTGCATAATAAGCCAGCATCAGATTTTGGAAATAAGAAAAGAGCATCGGGAGTAAAGCAAAGAGCGAACCACTCTTCGGATTGCTGTCAAAATAGTTGATAATTTGATTTGCTTTGAAAACATCACGGTTTACAATCGCATTTCTCAATTCGAAGGCATTAAAATCCTTGCTCACACCAATCACCTTTTCCACCTGTTCCGGAGTCACTCTCCTATCATTCTCAGGAAGAGAAATCAGAAGCTTGTCGAGTTCAGAAGTCAGTCGATGCAAATCAGCACCGATGTGATCAGCCACCATCTGGGTGGCCTTCGGTTCAATGGTTGCCTTCTGCTGTTTCATATAAGTTTCTATAAAACCAGGCAATTGATAGTCTTTGAGTTTTTTTCCTTCAAAGACCACACCAACCTGTTCGGCGCGCGGAACCAACTTTTTTCTTCGATCAATACTTCCGTTTTTGTAGCTCATCACAAAGATGGTTGATTTTACAGGATTTTCGAAGTACTTCTCGATTGCATCAAAATTCTTCAAATTTTGAGCTTCTTTCAAAATCACCACCCGATGCTCAGCCATCATAGGATACCCTTTGCACTGATCAACAACTTGCGAAGCTGTCGTGTCCGCTCCAAAAAGAATCACTTGATTGAAGTCTTTTTCTTCCGGCTGAAGCACATTTTCTGTGATATAATCACACAGCTTATCTATATAAAAAGACTCATCTCCCATCAGGATATAGACGGGAAAATAGATTTGAGCCTTGAGATCTTTCATGATCGACTCATAACTATTTGCTTGTTTTTTTTCTGCCATTCCGATATTTTTTGTATCTTTGCAATGCCTTTTCCGCAGATTGCGAAGCAAAGCATAAGCTATTAATAATTGCATACAAAGGTACAAAATAATTTTGAAACTATATATAATAAGGTATAGGAAATCTTTCCTTTATATATAATAAGGTATATATAATAAGGTATAAGGAGCATTTCCTCAAAAAGAAAGATAGACATGACAAGACTGAATCTTCCCCCATTTGAAATCAAGTTGCGCGGCACCAAAGCGCAGCCTCAGATATTCGATATTCTGAGAAAAAAATATATTGCGCTCACTCCAGAAGAATGGGTGCGGCAGCATTTCGTCCACTTCCTGGTGGAGCACAAGGGTTATCCTGCAGCACTCATGGCAAATGAAATCCAACTGAAAGTGGGTGAAAAAACACTTCGAGCAGACAGTGTACTCTACTCCAGAGAACTGAAACCAAGAATGATTATCGAGTACAAAGCTCCCCATATTCCCATCACACAAAAAGTGTTCGACCAGATTTCCATATATAATATGCTCCTCCATGTTGATTACTTAGTGGTAAGTAATGGACTGCAACACTATATTTGCAAAATGGATTATAACGATAAAAAATATTTATTCTTAGAGGACATTCCGGATTACAAAGATTTATTGACAGAATAAAAAAAGAGAAGGGATAAAAATCATAGAACTTCATAGAAAATTACGTCTTAATCCTCCCCTTTTAACCCCTTCAATTTTTGAGAATTTCCGGGCAACTGGCCAGATAATTTGAAATTCGAGAAATATGAGCGGGTTATTTTTTTATAAAAAGTTCGATTTATTTTTGTACTCTCCACAAATTACATTATCTTTGCAGAGTTTATTTGGATCAAAATATTATCTCAGACTAACGAGATTAAAACATAATCTTTATTAATATGGTAAATCAAAACATGAAAATAGCTGTGGCAGGAACGGGCTATGTTGGACTTAGCCTTGCCACTTTGCTCAGCCAGCACCATCAGGTAACAGCCGTGGATGTGGTGGCAGAGAAAGTTGAACTTATCAACAACAGAAAGTCGCCAATTCAAGACGAATATATAGAAAGGTATTTGGCAGAAAAACCACTCCTGCTAAAGGCTACGACCAATGGAGCAGAAGCCTATAAAGACGCAGACTTCGTCATCATTGCAACTCCTACAAATTACGACCCTGTCAAAAACTACTTCGACACGACCCATGTTGAGGAAGTCATCGAACTGGTGATGCAGGTGAATCCAAACGCCATCATGGTGATCAAGAGCACGATTCCTGTGGGCTATACTGAGAATGTCAGACAGAAATACGGTTGTGACAATATCATTTTTGCACCGGAATTTCTCCGTGAGAGCAAGGCTCTCTACGACAATCTCTACCCCAGCAGAATCATCGTAGGCCGTCCGGAAGGCGATGAGCGCCTCGACAAGGCTGCCCATATTTTTGCTGAGCTGTTGCAGGAAGGAGCCATCAAAGAGAATATTGACACCCTGTTTATGGGACTGACCGAGGCTGAGGCCGTGAAGCTCTTTGCCAACACCTACCTCGCCTTGCGTGTAAGCTATTTCAACGAACTGGACACTTATGCAGAAATGAAAGGACTCGACTCCAAAGCCATTATCGATGGTGTAGGACTCGATCCTCGCATCGGAACTTTCTATAATAATCCTTCATTCGGATACGGAGGTTATTGCCTCCCGAAAGACACCAAGCAGTTGCTCGCCAACTATGCTGACGTTCCGGAGAACCTGATTCAGGCCATCGTGGAAAGCAACAGAACCCGCAAGGATTTCATTGCCGACCGTGTGCTCAACAAGGCTGGTTATTATGACTATGCCTACCAAAATAATTATTGTGCAGAGGAAGAGAAAGCCTGCACCATCGGAGTCTATCGCCTGACGATGAAGAGCAATAGCGACAATTTCCGCCAGAGCAGCATTCAGGGTGTGATGAAACGCATCAAGGCAAAGGGCGCACAGGTCATCATCTACGAACCTACGCTCAAGGACGGATCCACATTCTTTGGCAGTTTGGTGGTCAATGATCTCGAAAAGTTTAAGAAGTTGAGCCAGGCCATCATTGCCAACCGCTACGACAAATGCCTGGACGACGTAGAGGACAAAGTTTACACTCGAGACATTTTTAGAAGAGATTAAAATCCTTTGAAAAAACTCAAGGAAAAACCTCCTGAAAAGCAGGAAATCTTCTTTAAAAAGGCTGAAAGGGATACTTCCTGAAAAGCAGAAATCGCCTTTAAAAGACTCAAGGAAGGACCTTCTGAAAAGCAGGAGATCGTCTTTGAAAGACTCAAGGAAAACCTCCTCTGAAAAGCAGGAAATCCTCTTTGAAAGTCTCAAGAAAAAAACTCCTGAAAAGCAGGAAATCACCTTTGAAAGACTCAAGGAAAGAACTCCTGAAAAGCAGGAGATCGTCTGAAAGAAATAACGAAAGATAAAATAATAAAGAAATAACAAATAATAAACTAAATAAGAAAAATGGCAAAATTAGTAATTAATTCCTATGAGGAATTTGCATCTCACCTCGGACAGAAGTTGGGTGAGTCAGAATGGTTGCAGGTAGATCAGGATCGTATCAACAAGTTTGCAGACGCTACACTCGATCCACAGTGGATTCACGTTGACGTAGAGCGTGCTAAGGTAGAGAGCCCTTACCACAGCACAATCGCTCACGGTTATCTTACCCTGTCATTGCTCCCTTACATGTGGCAGCAGATTATCGAAGTGAACAACCTGAAAATGATGGTAAACTACGGTATGGACGAGATGCGTTTCGGTCAGCCAGTCATCACCGGTTCCCGTGTTCGCCTCGTAGCTACCTTGCATGAGATTGCCAATCTCCGCGGCATTTGCAAGACCAGCATCAAGTTTGACATCGAGATAGAAGGCCAGCGCAAGCCAGCACTTTCTGGTATTGCAACCTTCCTCTACTACTTCCAGTAATCACTCCCCAAAGAGAAGAATATGGCAGCAGGAAAATGGATTGGCGGCTTTCTCGGTTTCATGACAGGCGGTCCGCTCGGAGCACTTGCAGGCTTTGCCCTTGGCGCCCTTTTCGACAAGGGTCTTGACAGTGTAAACGAGGACAGCGGCAACCAAAAGGCTTACGCCCACTCCAACAGGAGCTATGAGGGTCAGCGCAACAGTTTTATGTTTTCGCTGCTCGTACTTACCTCCTACATCATCAAGGCCGACGGCAGGGTGATGCATTCAGAAATGGAGTTAGTGCGCCGGTTTCTGAGTCAGAATTTCGGAGAACAGGCTAAGCAGCAGGGTGAAGAAATCCTGCTCAAGCTTTTCGAGCAACAGAAGCGTCTGGGCATGGCTGAATATCGTACGGTGATACAGGACAGTTGTCATCAGATACGCGCCAACATGGCTTACGAGCAGCGCCTTCAGTTGCTCAATTTTTTGGTCATGATAGCGCAGGCCGATGCTGTAGTGAGCGCAGAAGAGATTGCAGCCCTCAAGGAAGTGGCCATCCACATGGGACTCTCCGTGGAAGATGTCATTCAGATGCTCAATCTCCGCAGCGGTTCCTCAGCCACCAGCAGTCTCGACGATGCTTACAAAGTGTTAGGAATTGCCCCTTCAGCCACCAATGATGAAGTGAAAGCCGCTTATCGCAAAATGGCGCTCAAACATCATCCAGACAAGGTTGCTGCCCTGGGCGAAGACGTGCGCAAAGCTGCCGAGAAGAAATTCCAGGAAATCAACGACGCTAAGGAGAAAATCTTCAAAGCAAGGGGATTATAAAGAACTTCATCGATTTTCTTCATCGGATTACGAAGAGGAGATTGGTTAAGAATCCATTAATTCTGTGTTATCCGATGAAGAACAAAATATCGGATAAACAAAATATCGGATAAACAAAAAGAGGGTGTGTCATAAGTCCATGATACACCCTCTTTTCTTAAGAGTTTTTTCGATGAAAAAGTTTGGGAAAATGTTTTTATCTTTTTGTCTTTCCGAAAATATCTGAATGTGTGCCTGTAGTTAGCAACAGAAGTGTCAATTCATCATTATTCTGTTCCCATATTAATAGCCAATCGGGCTTTATATGAGCCTCCCATTCGCCTTCATGGTTTCCATGTAGAATATGAGGCTTATATTCGGGTGGAAGGCAGCCTTTTTCTACCAGAATGGCTATGGCTTTTCGCAATTCATCTATGGGATAATCACGTTTTTGGCAAAGTTTTAAAGCCTTGTCAAATCTTTTGGTGGTACTTAACTTATACATTATTCTCCTAAGATGGTATCAAACATTTCATCTACAGAATTCCAATGGGTAACTCTGCCTTTCGCCTTGTCTTCTTCAGCAAGATCAAGACCTGTTTTCTTTGGTTTCATGACAGAAATAGAACTAACGCCATTCAGCATTTTGATAGCGTTTTTCAGCTTCGTCAACATTGTTGGGTCTGATACGGTTACCAACAACTGGGGTTTATTTATAGCTAATGTATCCATGTTTATTCCTTTTTATAACATTCATTCTATTGCAACAGCAAAATTACGTTTTTTTCTCGAAACTACCAAGTAAATTATAAAAAATCAGATAATATATTTCATCTATAGAATTCCAAGAGGTTTCAAGCTTATGGGTGGGGTGGTATTATCTATATCACTATAACAAAATGAGGGTGTGTCATAAGCCATGACGCACCCTCATTTTATAAAGCATTTCCTCAAAG
>OIYG01001538.1_pt1 | contig 16923 bp, 34 predicted proteins | sample 1587861 | NCBI WGS metagenome assembly OIYG01 (sample SAMN03283272) | human gut metagenome | biome: human-associated habitat; material: feces | host: Homo sapiens | place: Peru | collected 2012 | reverse complement strand
CCCAGTCGGTGTCCCACAGCTTAGCCACAGCCGCAAGCACAATGCTTTTTTGCTCCGCAAGCTCCGCTTCTTCTGCCAGCAGGCGCATCTTTGCATCGTCCAGCCGCTCGACACAGCGTTGGAGCTTCGCGGTATCCACTCCGTAGCCCCCGCCGCCGTCCCTCGATATGCTCGCCGTTATCTTTTCCGCCTCGCTCTCAAGCTCTCGGATTAAATCCCGCAGGCGCTTTATCGCCGCAGGCGTTATCCGGTAGCTTTCAAGCAGGCTTTTCTTTTCTGCGTAAGTCATTTTGCCGTGCTCATCCTCCGTGCTCAAAATATCATTTTCGTGACCCCGCGAAAATGTTCCGTGCTCAAAAATTTTTCCGTGCTCAAACTCCGTGCTCAAAGGCTTTTTCGCCGTGCTCACGCGCTTTTTCAAGCATTTCGATATACTTTCCGTAGGTCATATGGTGCTCAAGTGCGGCTTTTGCCATGCTCGCAAGGTCATGCCCCGTGCTCAAGAGATTTTCGTTTGTGCTCATGGTGCTCAAGGGCTTTTGCGGCTTTAATGCGCCGCGGGTATGCGCCCGTTCACATTTCTTGCTGCAATACCTGCTTTTTCTCGGCGGAAGCGCCGCGCCGCACTCTATGCATACTCCGCCCTTGCGTCTTTTGAGGTCAATCGCTTTTTTGTAGCACGCATCACTGCAATATATTTGCTTGCCGTAGGGTATCGGCGCACCGCACACCTCGCAGTGCAGCTTTTTTTGCTCGTGCCAGTACATCCGCCTGCACCTGTCGCCGCAAAATTTAGCCGTGCTGCTGCACAGCGCATAAAATTCTTCACCGCAATATTTGCAGGCTTTAACCTCCAACACTCCGCGGCTCACCGCGTCCGCCCGCTCCTCGGAGGTCATATCAGCTATTCTCTTATTCATCGCGTATCTGCCGCCTTTCATATTTTAAGCGTTATTCTTTGGCGCGCTGCATATGCGCGCCGCAGTTCGGGCAAAAGTCAAAATCGCTGTCGGCAAACATCCTGCACTTTGAGCACACAACCCCCAGCCCATCCCACGATTTGTTCATCTTATTTTCGGAAGGCAAAAGCCATTTTCCGGCTTCCCGCGGTGCAACATCTTCCTCTGAAAGCGTATCGAGCTTATCAAGCACAAAATCCGCGCCATCCGCGAAACCCTCGTCGTATTCGTGATGTCCTGTTGCTGTCCAGCTCACCAGTCCAAGCGGCTCAACGTTTTTGTAAATTGCCATTCTTTTTGCCCTCCTTAAACAGCTTGTTGTAACATTCTCCGCAAATATCAACTATGCCTTCTTCGGTTGTCGCCAGTTTCTCACCGTTGTACGCCAGTTCCCGGTTTCCGTATTTTATAAACTTGTACTCGCGTAAATATGCCTGCCAAGGGTTTTCTGTCTCTTTTCCGCAAATATCGCATATATATTTAATTTTCTGCATTTTCTTCCGCCTGCCTTTTGAGTATTTCGTCAAGACGGTACATAGCCTCAGCAGCGGGATATGTACCGTAGTTTTTGTCGCCGACTATCAGCGTCATTTTTAGCCTTATCGGCTTTTCCGCTCTTTTTAATATTTCAATTACGTCCCTTTGGCGAGGGCTTAATTCCTCCATCCCTCATACCTCCTTATCTTTTGCATAACCAGCAGGGGCTTTCCGTTGCCCCTGCTAATTACTAATCGCAAGCTGTGTTTAAGCTTTGTTTCCTGCCAGTGGATTATTTCGCATATCTCGTACATTCTCAATACTTTTTCCCGTGCTTGTACGGTCTTGTTTCGTTGTATGCGTGCTTTGTGGCTATAACATCCTCTGCGTCTATGTTCGCCTTGCCCATCCAGTCCAGTATGCGGATAATGCAGTCCGCCATTTCAACCGCCTTGCCCTCGGGCTTGCCGTCTTTAATATATATCATCGGCTTGCCCGCTCTGTCCTCCTCCAAGGCTTCCGAAAGCTCGCTGTGGCAAAGTGCCACAATCTCCGCAAAGCTCCGTTCCTCGTCCCACCAGCCGTGCTCCACGGCGTTCTTGTGTATTTCTTTTTCGAACTCGTTGATGTTCATCTTTCACACCTCAGTGATTTTATATAATATATTATTTATCGCCTGTGCCCACGATTTGTCGCACCAGCACACCGATACGCCCTCAACGGTAGCGCCGTTGTAATACTTGCCGTCCTCGGCTATGTAATGCTCCGCTAAATATCCGGCTACATAGTCTATGCACTCCGGCACGCTGTCAAAGCTCTTGCGCCCGAAGCCGAATATGTTGTTCGCCCGGAAGCAGTGCCGCCCCCATCCGCTCTCCTGCGCCGCAATCGCCGCAAGAAACGCCGCGTTTACTCCGTGCTTTTCCTCCGCCGAAAGAAAATCACCCGCATACTGTTTAAGCTCGTGCTTTAAGGCTTCCTCAAGCTCCTCCTCGCTCATTCCGCAGGGCTCGTTTATTTCCCTGCTTCGCTCTGTGCCCTCTGAAAGGCTCTGCAAGGCACTTTTGCTCTCGGGGGTTAAATTTACCGTCCGAACAATAATAACGCCGTCCTGCCGCTGTTCAGCCGTGCCCAGCGCATATACAGGCACGGAGACAGAAAGCAAAATCAAAATGCAAGTTATAAATGCCGCAAATCTCATTCTTTATTCTCCTCCAATCTGTCGGAGTTTCCGACAAGCTTATCTGCGGCGTTTATGTTGACAACAACTCTGCTTTGTTCCGCATAAAACTTTTGACAGGTCAGCACTACAACCCGCTTGTCGTCCTCATAGGCAACTCCGTTCAGAGCATCGAGTACGATTTTTTCGATATTATCGCAATCCGGCTTTAACGGATAATATTGCCCTATAAGCTCCTCCCGCTTCTTTTCCGGCAAAGCTTTCTGCGGCTCCGTGTATGCCACAATGTCAACCTTGACATTTCCCTCAAACCGCCTGTTCCGGCACTGCCTTGCATACTCGAACTTCACTCTGTCCTCGTATTCCTTGGTGGCGGGGGCGGTGTAAATCCGCCCCTGTCCGAACCTCGGTCTGTTCTTGCCCTTGGGCTTGCCCAAAATCGTAAACTGCATTTATCTGTCCTCCGTTTGTCTGTCCTCTTTTGCCCATTTTAAGATTATCTTGTAGTCGCTCCGACAGGTCTTTCCCGGGTGCTCTTGCTTCCACGCTCCCAGCTTATCGCAATATTCGTCAAATTCCTCTACCGACAAAAGCTCAAGCAAAGAATCAATCTGTGTTCCCGAAAGCATAACTCCCGATTTTAGTAACTCTCGCTTATTTTCTTCTCCGACGACGACCGACGACTCTATATCGTCGTCAGACGATATATAAGCTATGTTATCATCTATGTTATAACTATTACGGGGGGGACATTCCTGTCCCCTCTGCAAGGACATTCCTGTCCCCTCTGCGAGGACATTTTTGTCCCCGAGGACATTTTTGTCCCCCTTGTTTTCAACAGCACTTTCAGAAAATGTTCTGCAAATTTTTATTACCCTTTTGCGCCCGTCGAACATCTCCGTCTTTACATATCCAAGCTCACATAGGTGTGAAAGAGCTCTTCTAATATGGCGTTCGGTGCACCCGAAAAACCCCGCAAGGTATTTGTTGCTTGCAAAGCATCCGTCATCTCCGTCCAAGCTGTCTATTTCGGCATATACCGCCTTTTCAAAGTATGTAAGCTTCTCGTCAAGCCATACCTCCTTGGGTATCCATACGCCCTTGAATTGTCTTACGGTTTCGTACATCGCTTCACCCTCTTTCAAACTTCGGGCACGCGGTGATTTTGTACGAAAACCCCAGGCGTTTGTTTTCCCTCGTGTTTACATACTCCCATCTCGGCACTTTTTCCGCCGTCCAACCGGGAACAGGCTCAAGGTATGCGCTCCATTCACACCCGCCGCAGGCGTTTTTACAGCTCCAGCAGAGCTGTTCTTTTTGTTTCTCCATTCTTCACACTCCTTTTAATCAAAACGGGATATCCTCGTCGTATACTTCCGTAAAGTCCTCGGCGCTTCCGTACGCCACTGTGCGGCTCTGTACGGTATTTTCCTCTGCGGGCGTTAAAACATCAGCCCTTGCGCCGAAACTTGCTTCCTGCCCCTCTGCGTTCGCTCCTGCGTTCTTCGGGACAAACTCCACATTCTTCACATTGATTTCAACGGCTTTGCGCTTTTGACCGCTTTTGTCCTCGTAGGTGCGGGTCTGTATGGCTCCCTCAATCACAAGCGGAGAGCCCTTCTGAAAATACTTGCAGATAAACTCCGCCGTTTTCTCCCACGCCACGCAGTCGGGGAAGTCGCTCTCTTTGCTTCCCTGCCTGTTTGCCGCAAGCGTAAAGGTGGTAACGCTCTTTCCCGTGTTCGTCATTTTAAGCTCCGGGTCTGCACACAGCCGCCCGATTATGTAAACTTTGTTCATAAATAGCTCCTCCCGAAAATCCTGATAAATTCGGCTTCGTCCCAGCCGTAGTGCTCCATAGCCTGTTTTTGCGCCCATTTACGCAGCGCAAGCATCCTCTTTGCGTTAAAGTGTACGCCCTCCGGGGGCTCGTTGTGGCACTCGTGACAAAGGTTCACCACAAGCCCGTATTTCTCCGAAAGGCTCCGGTTAGCCCCACCGAAAACTTGTCTAATGATGGTGCTCCAAATTGCCGTACTTTCCGCACAATTCGCAGTGCCCCATCATATAATCACTCCCTTTCGTCCTCCGCAAAGCGGTATCTCGCATATCTTACAGGCTCGCCGCTTCGGTTTTTTGAGTGCTCAAATTCACGCACAATGCCGTAGCCCATTGCCTTTATATCACACATTCGGCTTGCAAGGCGCATACAGCCGAACTCTTTCAGCGCGTCAAGCGGCGTTATGCTTCCGTAACGCTTTATGTAATCAATAATCCTCTCGACCTGCGTCACCGTTTTCACCCCGCTTTGCTTTGCCTGTGTGCTCGTCATAAAGCCCCTTTACCTCTTTCGCATAAATATAACTGCCCGAAAGCCGTATGCAGATTTCGTCAAAGTTCTTAAAGCGGTAACACCCCGCCTTACCGCTTTTGCCGTAAAGCCTGCCGTTTATGCAGTGAAAAACACATTCCGGCGGAAAGTTTTTATCGCTGCTTTTGGTTATGTAGATATATCCCGTCCAGTAAACCTCTTCGATGTCCTTTTCAAGGACAAGGGTTTCGCTCTCGTCCGCCCAGCGCACGCAGAAAAGCCCGGTCGCATCGTCCGCACAAACCCTTGCGGTGATAATTCCCTCCAACCCGTAATGGATATTGTCTTTGCCTATGTTCCTAATTCTCTGATTCAGTCCGTACACTTTCAAAACCTCTTTTCAAAATCTCTTCTTTTGTCTCTGTCTGTATTCCCTGTGTTTCGCACTCGCGGATAACCACATCAATAAGGCGGCTCATTGTCGCCGTGTCGTAGTGACTGCTGCCGTAAAACAGCCGTAGGTTTACGCATCCGGGAACCTTGCTCTCTCCTATGCTGTCAACAACCCAGCCCACGCCGTGGCTCTCCCAGTCCTTTTTTACAGCCTCCGCTTGGTCTGCCTTAAAGCAGCCCACATAGTAGTTTCCGCCCACATCCCGGATAAGCTCCCGATAAACCTCCGCCGGAGAAACCGGGGCGCCGGGCATTGATATTTTCGCCGCAAGCTGTCCTATAAGCACCCACATATATGCGTTTTGGTCAAGGGTGCGCTTTTCTTTCTTTTCTTTTATCGCGGCGCAGAACCTTGTTCCCTCCTTGGCGGTGTTAAAGGTGTCTATAAAGCTTCGGACTGTAACTCTGCTCGGAAACGGTATCCGCAGATGTAACCAGTTTCCCTGTTCGCCTGTGGTGATTTTTGCGCCGTCAAAGTCAAACTCAACCATCGTACAGCGCCGACCTTCTTTCATCATCGGAGAAATGGAACGCGTCGAAAACGGCTATCACTTCGGAAAGTGTCATTTTCTGCGGGTTGATTTTTTTCTTTGTCCAAGTCGATTCGCACATTCCAAAGGCTTTTGCCGCGTCCTCGTTTCTCATCTTCGCCAGCGCCATTTTGTAGTTAATCAGCGCCGTAAAATGCTTGTATGTCTTCATTCTCTATCCTCCTTTGCTTTCCAATAAAAGACCGTTGCTCTTTTTTTGTCGTTTTCGATGTTAAGCTCGGTTATCTTTCCGTTTTTTACACCCATAAATGTGACCCTAAAGCTCGCCTTCGGCTTTCCGTTTTTGTCAAGCTCGTATGTCTCCTGCTCCTGTCCGTTCGGAAGCTTCCGCTTAATCGGGATAAAGATAAGAGGGGCTTCATAGAGCTCTCGTCCCAGCCCCCAGCACGTGCAGCTTCGCTTAAAGGCATCCGAAGCCTCGCCCTTTTCCGCTTCGGTGTAGCTCTCGCTTCCGCAGTCGCTTTTATATACCCATCTCGGCTCAAGCTCCGGCTTATTGAAATTCACATTTATGCCCACACGGCAAAAATCCTTGTTTTTGACTTGATAATGCTCTCTGCTCCAATTCTCTGCGCCTACGGTTTCATCAAGAATATTCATATCGCACCGTGCGTCTTTATAGAGCAAAAGTGTTACCCAGCTTCCGTCCTTTGCCACACTCCCTATGCGGCAGTCAATCTCTTCCGCTTCAAGCGGTCTGAATTTAATCATCGTCCTCACTCCTAACTGCTTTGTCGGGGTCGCAACTGCGCAGAGATTCTTCGTCCTCTTCGGCACGCTTTTTTCTGTCGTAATACTTTTTGCACATATCCAGCGCGTGGCAGTAAAAGCCTAAGTCTTCCCACGCAGCGTAAAATTCCGCATCGCTGATTTTCGTGTTCATCCCTTAATCACCTCCAAAATCTCATCATCCGTAATTTTAAGCAGTCCGCAAAGCTTGCGGAATCTCCCTATTGACATAATCTCCGGGCTTTTAAGCCACGCACATATTGTCGCCGCCGTAACGCCGAAGTATTGTGCAATGTCTTTTTCCTGCATTCCGATAAGCTCGCCTTGTCTTTGGCAGACAGCACGAAATCTGTCCGCCGCCGTAACATTCTTAATCTTCATTTTGTTCATACTCCCTTAATATGTAATCTCCCCATTGCTTTGCCATCGCTTCAGCGATGCCTGGAAAAGTCTTGCTGCGTTCTTTTGCGTGGTTGCTGCCCAACCACCATATCTTGGCTCTTTCTTTTTCGGGCAGTGTCATCATGTACTCATACACATTGTGTGTTTCCTGCAACAGTGGCAGATTTTTAAGCCACAAGGCCGTTTTTTTCTGCTCGGGATGGCCAAATTGCCATGGGTTTATGATTTGATTCGGTTTACGATAGAGAGAGCTCATAACACAAATAGGATTCTCTATTGCGATTTTTTCAACGTCTGCTTCCGCGAACTTTAAGAAAAAAGCGGCAGCTTCGTACCTTAGACTAAGCGGTTTAACCCCTTCCTTAAACCACCTTGCACCAGACACCGCTAAGTGGGTGCACGGCGGATGAGCTATCAGCAAGTCCCATCTCGGCACCCAATGTGTCTTGCCGTCCATAGTGACTATATTACAGCCGTCCAAGGCTTTAAGTGCGTCGCCCAGGATGTGCCACTCGGGGTGTCCGCCGCTCGGCTCTTGTATGTCGCAGCTATACGCCTTAAATCCGCGCTTGCGGAACGCCGTGCAAACCCGCTGACTTTCTTCGCACGCAACCAGAACATAAAAATCCATTACTCCTCTACCTCCTCAAACTCACCGTTTTTAAGCATATACCAAGTGTCTGCTTTCAGCTTTTCGCCGTCGATTTTAGCGGTTTTTACGGTCTTGATGTGCCAGCCATCACTTTTATCTATCCACTCGGCAAGCATTATCCACGAACCGAGGCAGGCTTTAGCTTTGCCCTCTATGCCAAAGGCGGCGGCAATCGCATCTTTGCCGCCCACGGCGGCGTGACCACATTCACCCTGTGCGGCGGCGTGACCCCTGTAACCCTGCGCGTAACTGCCGTTGCCCTCCTCTTTTGCCTTTGTAAAATCAATTTCGACCTGTGCGTTTATAAGCTCTTTCAGGCTCATCTTCGACCCGACTTTAAGCTTTTTCGTCACATACTTCCTGTTATCATCGGTCTCTGCTTCGTCCGGCGCTTCCACCTCGGCGAACTCGCTCTCCGGCGGGTAAAAGTCAAGTACATCCATCGGCTCTGCGCAAAAGTGCATACCCTTTTTGCAAATAACCGCTTCGTCCTCCTCAAAGACCGTGTTCTCCGCGTACTGCTTTCCGCAGCACACCAAGCCTTTGTCAAATGCTTTGTAACCTTTCATTTTTCATCCTCCTTGTTTGTTATTTAGATTTTTTTCTCAAAAATCGTGCAAAAATGCTTGAAAGTAATTCTTCCGTATGCTAAAATTAGAGTGAAATTACCTATAGGAGGCGATGATGTGTTGAAAGCACTTTTGAGCTTCCGGTTCTCGATTAAACGCTGATACCGGGTAATTGGGCGGAAGTTCACCGCTAAAGTGAAAGCCGTCGGAAGAAATAAAAGCTATCTTTTATGCTTTTGCGAAAGGAACAACCGATTGATTTATGCGGCAAACCAGCCGTAACGAAGACACCATTCGGTAAATCCTTCGGTTGTTCACTTTGATTCAAGGTCAAAGGTAAAAGCTGCACGATTCGAGTAAAAAAATGAGCGGATAAAAATCTTTGTTGATAGCGGCAAAGATTTTTATTTAAGTAAAAAAGATTCCCATCGGTGAATCCAGCCCCAACGCTTCAACTATTCGCTGAATTTCGCTCCGTGTAAATTCACCGTTTCCGTTTATTTTGCGGTAAAGAGCGGAGCGGCTTATTCCGATAGTTTTAGCGAGAGAAACCACATTCATTCCTTTTCTCATCATTGCGATTTCAAGCTCAAGCTTGTCCATTTTCTCACCTCCTTGTTTATTTTCCTTGACAAATCGGCGTAAATGCACTATATTGTAATTGTTAGTCAGCTTAATAATGCTTTCGGGTAAATCTTTTTCATTTGCCCTGTATTTTCTTTACGCTTTTTTGCCCTGTGACTATATTATACTCTATCCGATTAGAGCAGTCAAGGGAAATTGCTCTAAATTTATGCACAAAATTAGAGGTGAAAAACAATGACATTTTGTGAAAGACTATCATCGCTTATGCAAGAACATAATAATATGTCAAAGTATCGCCTTGCCAAAGAACTTGGAGTGCATCAAACTACAATAAAAAATTGGATAGATGGAATAACTACACCATCCGCTTCGGATGTAAACAAAATTGCCGATTATTTCGCTGTGCCTGTTGATTATCTTCTCGGAAAAACAGACATAAAAGAAAAGCTCTCCCTTGAGGAAGAGCTTACGGATGAAGAGTATGAAATGCTTAGACTTTGGCGTGCCGCTCCTTCGGACAAACGCCGCAAACTTGCTTTGGAAATTCTGAAAGAAGATTAAGTGCTTTAATAAACTCCGCTTTCCGCTTCGATTTGCGGAACGCTTCAAGCACGGCTTTTTCTTCCTTTGTAATAGTTGTTTTAATCATAATATCCTCCTGTCTGCCCTCTCCGGGCGTCCGTGCCGTAAATCGCCGCCCCGGCTGCGAAAGATATTTTTGGCGGCTTGTCCGGTGTTCCGGCTTGCAATTAAAGCCTACAACAAACCGCAATGCAATGCAATTGGCAAATTTGGAATTGCGCTGTTTTTCGTACAATTTTTGTAAGTAAAAATTGAAATATTGGAATAGGGGGTATTTTTATGTTATCGGAAGAATTATCAACATTAAAAACAGCCGCAAATCTCACAGCAAAAGAGATTGCACAGCGCGCCGATGTGTCGGAAAGCACTTTCAGCCGCATTTTGACAGGCGAAACAATCGACCCGTCTTTTGCCACCGTTTCAAGGCTTGTTTCTGTAATGGGCGGCTCTCTCGATGCAATCGCCGGAATCTCTCACGAGATAAACTACCGTGACGAGCTAATCGACCAGTGCCGCGAGGACATAGCCCACGAGCGCAGACAGTTTAAGCGCGTTTTAATCTTCACCTGCGCAATAGTGGCGTTCCTGCTTATTTTTGTAGCACTTGATATTGTTCTTCCCGGTTCGGGTTGGGTCAGATATTAAGCGTTATTTTTCTAAAAAACATTTGTTCTTTGAGTGGGGGGATTTCGTGAAATTTATAATCTTTGCCATAGTGTCACTCGTTGCTTGGGGCTTTTTAGCTTTCTTTTTATCGAATTGGGTTGAAAAAATGGTCAATAAAGGGCGCTTGCCGGAAGAATACGCTTTTTCTGATAAAATCGGTTTAATAGGCGCACCCATATTACTTCTTTTGATATTTGCGTTCGTAAGCTTCGTATATGAAACTTATAAAGCCGTAATGTGAGGTAGTCACTATGGACAATATTTTATTAGTTATTGTAAAGGTGCTTATTTACACCGTTAAATCTGCTTTATTCTTGGTTTTTCTGTCGCTTGTATCATTAGGACTTTCGTTTATACATCAAATTCTTTCCGACTTGTTCCATTGCTTCTTTCCTAAATTTATGAGAAGAGCTGTGTATATATCGTTTTGGAATAGAGTTTTTGATGATGCAGTTGTCGTAACTGCCGCTTTTGCTTTTTATATTATCGGAAGTTGCCTTTTTAATTGGAGCTTTCTTAGCTTCAAGAGCTTTACAGATTATCTTATAAGCACTTGGTGATTATTCAATTCACATAAAATTCGTTATCACAAGGAGGACTAAATCAAATGAAAGTGGAAACTCTGCCGTCCGGCAGTAAAAGAGTGCGGGTGTATGTGCCCGCGGAAAAGAAGTATAAAAGCTTTACAGCCAAAACAGGGCGTGAAGCAAAGGACAAGGCGAACGAATACCTCGCCACGCACCGCCGCCCGGCGGGTGAAGCGATAACCGTTGCCGAAGCTCTTGAAAGATACTGCGAAGCAAAAAGCGCCGTTCTTTCGCCGTCAACTCGTCTTTGCTACGAGCGTATCAAAAATATATATTTTGAAGATATAAACGATTACCCTATATGTAATCTCACGACGGAAGCTGTGCAAAAATGGGTGAATGCGTTAAGCGTAAAGGTCGCTTCAAAGACCGTGAAAAACGCTTACAGCCTGTTTACATCGGCGCGTAAAATGTTTTGCGATACTCCGCTAAAAATATCTTTGCCGCAGCCGAAAAAGTTTGAACCTTATGTGCTTACAGATGCCGATGTAAAGCGCCTGCTTGAAGCCACAAAGGGTACAGACCTCGGTATGGCAATCCGCCTTGCAATATTTATACCCGCCCGCAGAAGCGAAATATGCGCTCTTGACCCTGCAACGGATATTATCGACGGGCGCTTTATAAGAATAAATAAAGCAATCGTGCGCGACGAAAATGAACAGTGGGAACTCAAGGGTACAAAAACTTACGGAAGCAATCGCACGGTCGAAATGCCGCCGAATCTTTTGAAAGAGTTTACACACAAAATATCTCATTCCCCAGACCACATAACCCGCCTTTTTGCGAAGGTCACAAAGGAGCTTGATATTCCCTGCCGCTTCCACGACCTCCGACATTACGGAGCAACTTTTCTTCACGCTCAGGGCGTGCCGGATAAGTACATAATGCAGCGCGGCGGATGGTCGTCAATTTCTACCCTGCAAAAAATTTATACTCACACATTGCCCGAAGCAACAGACGATGCTACGAGCAAAGTTACAGCAAAATTTTCTTCATTAACAAAATAAAAAAGAGCCGGAGAATTTCTCTCCGGCTCTTTTGCCGTTCACTTTCTGCCACGAAATATGACACGAAGTTCAAAAAACGGCTTAGTTATGGTGGGGACAATAGGACTCGAACCTGTTTCTAAGCTTTTTTAGCGGATGGCTTAGTTATGCAGAAAAACCCGATTAAGCCGCATAGTTAAGCGAAAAATAGCTATAATATCATTACTCTGAAAAGTAAAAAAATTACCCTAAATTAAAGCTAAAAAATGAAAACATATGACACGAAATATGACACGAAATTCAGACAAAAAGAGCTGAAAGTTTTCATATCCGGCTCTTTTTATTTTTCTACTATGCTGTGATAATATGCTGCAAGCTTTTCTTTGGGTGACGGCGCGTCTTTATCAAACAAAAACGCTTTAGCCATATATGCGTAAAAGTCGGACATTCCCGAACCGTATTTGTTCGCCACACGGCAATAGTCGGAATACATCATATTCATTGTAACATTCCATTCCTTGGGTGTTATGTGCTCGAAACGCACTCCGATATTGTCCGCATAGGTGTTTGTCTGTATAAGGCTCCAATGCCCGCCCACACTGCCGTCCTCGTTCTCCATTCTTTCGTTCCAGCGGTTAATTTCCCAATCGGAAAGCTTTTCACCGGGTTCTTCGTCAAGAATTTCCGCAAGGCACTCTGCGTGCTGTCTTGCGTCCTTTTCCATATCCTCGATTATTCGGTGACAGCCTTCGCCCTGCATATTTTCCGCAAGGTGTCTGTATCTCTCGGCACTCTTTTTTGCACATTCAATGCTTTCTTTTATCAACCTTTTATCCACAATCAGCCCTCCTTTATATATTTATAAAGCTTGTCAATGTCTCCGCCGTCAAAGGTAAGCTCTCCGACAAACGGTATCTCGATTGTCTGCTTGTGCTCAAACTGCGGCTTCGCTACACTGTAAAGCTTGTCAATATCTATCTCATCGCCTTGAAAAATCCCTGTTATCTCAAAAGCGGGATTGTCTTTAAGTTTTGCGACAGCCGCCGAAGCGTTATCCGTTACAAGCGCAATGTAAATGCTCACGCCGATTTGTTTCGCCGTGGGCAAATGCGGAAGCACATCGTTTTTGACATATTCCGCTACTCCGCGTTTTATCTGCTCTATGTTCGCCATACTTTATACCTCCGAATAAGCTTTCGGGGCGGCGGTTGCCGCCCCTTTTCTATCAAGCGGTGGTTGTGCCGGGGGTTACGGTTACGGTTGCATTACCCCAACCGGGACAAACGGAGCTGTTCGGGATAACAAGCTTTGTCATACCCATAAGAGCGTTGACCTGATTTTGGATACAGCCGATAGTTGCGGTGTTTACTCCGTTGTAAACAAGCTGTTCTTTCTCAAAAGCGTTGAAGCTTTCACGGATGGAATTTGCCTTGTCGTTGATAGAGTTATAAACCTCAACAAGCTTTTTGTCAACATCCGCCTGCGCCTTGAGAACGGCGTTCTCCTGAATGAGCTCCAGCTCATAACGGCTCACAAGGTGTTCACTGTCTGCCGCTCCTGCTGCTGCCATTCTGCCGCCGCCAAGAAGTCCGCCGAGTGCCATTACGCCGGAAAGTGCGCTGCCGATAATACCTGTGGTAAGTCCTGCGTTTGCAATGCCTTTGCTTGCGTACTCCATATAAAGTACCTCCTTAAATTATTGCAGTAAAAAAAAGCGCCCTCTTGTCTGCGGTTTAATCGTACCACATTTCAAGAGGGCGTTTTTCAGGTCTTTTTCAGGTAATTATAATGTGTTTATCAGGTTCGCAAGCCGCCTTGCGGCGCAACTGTGGCGGGCAACGGTCCAACCGTAGGAAAGCCCCATCACATCCGCAACATAACCAAAATCTTTGTTTTTTAGATATATCAAGTTCAGGATTTCCGCATCGTGCTCATTGTCAAAGCTGCACTCGCTGATGTATTCCCGCAGCTTTGCTTTCGAGCACACACTTTTTATTATATCTTTGTTTCTTTTGTTCTCCGATAACATTTTGTGCGCTCCATTCTGCAAGCCGGAAGCGCCAAAAAACTTTTATCTTGCTGTTATGTGGATAACTCCGCCCGAATAGATGTTATCTTTTTCAGGCTCTGTTTTCGGTTTTTCTGCTATGGTCTTTGCTTTCGGTATTCTGTCAAAATCCGCTTTTTCGTACCATTCGGATACTCTTGTAATTATCCTTTGGTTGTAGTCGCACCAAAGATAATTTACAGGGTTCACGGTGTTGTCAATGTTTCCGCCCTTGGCGAACTTAAAAATGCCGTAATTTCTCTTTTTAAGCCCGGCGCAATACTGCCAAAAGCGGGTGTCCGTGTCCATTTGCAGATGCAGGTGCTTTCCGGTGGTCTTTGCTCCGGTGTTTCCCATATAGCCGATAACGGTGTCCTTGGTCACAGTCTGCCCCGCTTTTACTTTAGGCATTTCACGCAGGTGCATATATGTTACGGTAAGGTCGGAGGCTTTCCCGGTCTTGTTGCTCTCGCAGTCTTTATACACTACAATCGCCACATAGCCGCATCCGCTTGTTGCTCCGGTGGTCTTGCCGTTTTTTCCGTCGCATCCGGCAGCCATTACAACACCGTTTCCGAGGGCGTAGACGGTATCGCTCCCCACACAGTCAATACCGAAGTGGTTAAATTTCCAATATCTTAAATATTTCTTGTTCTTATATCCTGCCGTGGGCTTGAAGGTGTTTATAGGCAAAACAAGGCGCTGCATTGTCAAGCCCCCTTTTTAAGCTCAAGAACGGCACTTTCAATAAGATTGTTTATGGTTTCGGTGTCCACCGTATATCCCTTGGATTTAAGAAATTCAAGAACATATTCCTTTTTCTTTGCGCCCATTCCGCTTTCCTTGAAAATCATTTCCGCAGCCTGCACGCCGATTTTTACCCATTTTTGAAGCACCGCAAACTTCTCATCTCCGAGGTTCGCCTTAAGCTGCGGAATAATAAAAACGGAGCAAACCGCAAAAATCAAAAGAATAGCGTACTTTATTACCTCTGTAATGTCAATCATCATCGTCAATATCTCCTTTTACACCGTATTTTTGTTCAATCTTTATTTTGTTTTCCGCCTTTGCCTTGTTGTAGTAAAAAGCCGTTCCCGTGGCAACCTCCGCCGCCGTGGACGGAATAAGGTAGATAAGCGGTTCAAGGTTCTCCGTCTTATATATCATAATGCAGCTGAAAATAATGACGGCGATATTTAATATCGCCGCCACATACAGAATCTTTTTAGAAAACTCCGTTTTTCCCGGAGTAATTTTTATATTCATCCCAGCTTTGCTCTCACCTCGTTTATCCCGCCTTCAAGTAACTCAAGCTTTGCTTCAATTCTCGGGAATTTTTCTGCGTAACCGTTATGAAGCTCAAGCTTTTTGTTTACCATATCGAATTTATCCTCAATATTTTTGAACTTTTCTTCGGCTACGGCGTTGAAAACCGCCTGCCCTTTTTTAACCTCCGCGCGCGTAGTAAGGCTTACAATAATCTGCACAATGATTGTTGCCGCAGCAGTGATAAATGCCACCGTGATAGCTTCGTTCATTTCTTTTTACCTCTCTTTGTTGCAGGCTTCTTTTCCTCTTTTTCGGAAGGTTTTTTAAGCACCTCTTTCTGCTCGTCCTCAAAGGTTATTTTGCTGATGTCAACGGTGGGGAAGGAAAACTTCCTTCCGTCCGTTGCCTCATAATATTCCCTGCCGTTTTCCGTTCCAAGGTGATACCCTTTAAGGTCGCCTATTCTCATCGGCTCAGAAGTGTAATTTGGTGCGTGCAGCATATTATCTCTCCTTTACGCATAATATTTGTAAAATTCTTTTGCTTCACTCTCGGTGAAACCGACAGCCATAAGCATAGCAATATAGGATTTCTGCGTTTTCTTTGTGCCGTAGTCCCCTATTGATGTGACGGCGCTTGCCGCAAGGGCTATTTTCTCCTCGTTCCACTCGTTCGCTGTCCTGCCTTTATTTGCGGCGGCAAGCAGTTTGTCCGCTTTCTTCTTTTGCGTGGTACCGAGTGCATCGTATGTAGCCTTTGAGCCTTTGGCGACATTGTATCTTGCAAGAGCCTGTTCGGAATTGTAGCCGTATTCAAGCATATAGCTTTGCAAATCTTGTTCCTTGTCCGCTTGGTCTCTGAAAGCAACATAAAGAGAAAGCATTTCCTTGTCCGAAGTGTCCGGCACTTTGCGGATATTTTCAAACGGTGATTTATATTCGCCTTTGTCTTTTTTGCGCTCGATAAGCTCGATAATCTTTATATCTTCCTCAACGGTGGTGCTTGTGTCTTTCATAAGATAATCCGCAAGCTGATAAGACCTCGATATTTTTACGCCGTCTTTCTCGTACTCGGACATATTGTCATACGCCTGTTTGGCGCGAAGATACTTCGGAATCGAAAGCTTTTCTTTTTTGGCGTCCTTAACATCCTGCGTAATTTTGCTTATGGAATAGTCGTCGTCAAAGCCGTACTTTGCCATTTCATTTGCAATGTTATAGCAGTCCTGTATAAGCTCGGCTTTTTTATCGGGGGAAAGCTTCTGAAACTCTCTGTCCTTTCGCAATTCGTCAAGAAGCTTGTATCTCTCCTTGCCGATTTTCCTCGCCACCTCCTCATATTCCTTGCCGGAAAGGTTTACCTTTTCGCCGTTTACCGTAATGAATTTCGGATAATCAGGCGGGAACACATTCTTATCGGTTTTTGTGTCAAGCTGGTCGAGCATTTCCTGAACCTTATCGTCGTTTGCACGGTATGTTTTGGACGGAACAATCAAAGCCTCCGCCGCACGCTTAAAAACATTTTCTTCGCCGAGAGAATTTCCCCATTCGTCAAGTCTTGCGGGAAGCTTTTCTCTGTTGCCGAAAGCGGCTATGTATCGGTTTCTTGTGGATTGCGGAACAACAGATGTTATCCATTGAATCCACTTCGGATATTCCGAATATTTCCCGGTTTTGTCTTTGTAGTACGTGTTGCGCTTTTCGCTGTCGAAAGCCTGCCTAATATCGGCAACAATGTTAGGTATGAGCTGCGCTTCGAGGTTTGCTATTTGGTTATCAAGTATATCCGTAGCACTTTTCGCGCCGGATTTGTTCAGCAGCAGGTTCGAGAACGAGGACACCATTCCTAAATTCATAAAGCTGTCCATACCTCTTGTTGCGAGCGCAAGGGCGGTTCCCCAGAAATCAGCGATTTCTTC
>OIYG01001533.1_pt1 | contig 16962 bp, 20 predicted proteins | sample 1587861 | NCBI WGS metagenome assembly OIYG01 (sample SAMN03283272) | human gut metagenome | biome: human-associated habitat; material: feces | host: Homo sapiens | place: Peru | collected 2012 | reverse complement strand
TTTCATTTTTCCTTTACCAAATGTTTTATCTAAAAATTCAATAAAACCATCTATTTCATCTCTAATGTAAGAAATATTTAATTGTTCAAATTTACGAAGGATTTTTCTAGCAATAAAATAATCAACACCATCTACTTCATCACCACCACAACCAACATATACTGGAACAAATTTCTTCATATGAGCAACAATACGGTTACCAAACGCAATACGAAAATGTTTTATTACATAATCATCCATTTCATTTATTTTATTTAATGTTTCCTCACTTACAGGATTGTTTTCCATAGCATCCTTAAATAAAGAGTCTAAATATGTATAATTAATATCTTTTGCTGGAGTGTCTATTGGTTCAAAAACTTCTCCTTTATCATTTATATCTATTGGCATAGCACGGTCATATACTTTATCTGTTACCATAAATGTTGAGTCATCGTTATTAATAGTTCCTATATACCATACATTTGGAGGAATTTTAAGTTTACCATCAACAATATTTTTTGGATCATCAGCCCAAGATGAGGAAACAAGTTCAACAATCCATTCATCTTTATTAGGCATTTCCAAAATTGATAACATTTCTGCAAAATAATATTCTACCCTAGAAATATTCATTTCATCCAAAATTACTGTATAAATATCATCAGTATAACCAGCTACATAAAGTTCTCTTAAAACATCGGTTTCATTGAATTTTTTAGTAAATTCATTGAAATAGCCAAATAGTTCAGTACGATCACGCCAAGATGGTTGAACGGAGGCTACGCATGAATCATGCTTTAAAAATTTTCCCCAAGCATATGCTAAAGAGGTTTTACCTGTTCCTGAAATACCTTGCAAAATTACAAGTTTAGTCGATGCTAGCGAAGATATAAAAAGTCTTATCATCTCAGGTTTATAATAAAGTTTTAACTGAGAAGCGGAAAAGTTACGAAAATCAGAAACTAAATCCTCTAAAGTGAAACTATTTCCATAATTTTTAATTTTATAATTTGCATACTGAGCATCAACTGCTGTAAGTTTTGGAAATCTACTTTTTGTAACATCAATATCTTTATTTTCAGTTTCAGATACTTCTTCCGTTTCTTCCTCATTTGGTTTTAATCCTAAATGAGATACTTTCATAGCTAAAATACTTTCTTTTTCTTCCATTAAATTAGCAACTTGTTTATTTAAAGAGGCAACTTCCTCAAGTAGTGATTCCTGTTCCACAATAGTTTTTCTAAACCTTAAATATTTTCTTATAACAAAATATATAAATGCAAAAATAAATCCTACAATAACAAGTAAACTTATAATTGAAATAACTACTAAAATCCACTCTGGTGCATTAAAATCATCTTTATAAAAATTTACAATTTTAACATACTCTGGAATATTAAACATATTAATTATCCCTAGATACATAGATTTAAGTACCATAATTATTCCTGAAAAAAATTGGTTTAAAATCTCGTATAAAAATCTAAAAAATGTATCCATACTATCCTACCTTTCAATTAACTTGTCCTGTGGTATCAACTCACTATTTCCTAAAACATATTTAAATATTGATAACCAAATTAAATTATTTTCTGTATATTCAAAACTATCATCAAGTTCTAATGATAAATTATATCCTAAAGAAATATATTCATTAAATAATTCTTTATTTTTTTTATAATCTGAATATTTTATATTAATAACAATATTATTTTTAACCATCTCATTATCAATAATTTCAAATAATCTATTTAACTTTTCTTTCTTTTCTATTATTGATATAGGAAAAGTAACTATATAATTAATATCATAAATATCATATAATACATTTTTTAATATTTTATTTGCTACCATATTGTATAATATAAAGTTAATATTTTCATTTATAATATCACTATTAAAAACTTTATTTATTGAATATGTACTATAAATTTTAGGAAATCTAATATTATAATCTATAGTTTCTATATAAACTTTTTTATTACTAGTTTTTTCTTCATTTAAAATAAAATCATTACTTTCAAAATTTATAAAAAACTGTTCTTTTTTCTTAATAAAATCTTTGATTAAATCACTTAATTCTTTTTTTATATCGTCATTAATACAAAGTATTTTTTCTCTATTATCAATAATATTCTCAATTAAATTATTAACATCATCACATTTATTTATATTATCTAAATAAGTTATATACCATATAAAATAAAGAGATTTACTTATCATATCTTTATCATAATCATCAGTTAATTTTTTACATTTTAATTCCATATAATACTGAATATTTTTAGAAGTATTTTTATATTTTTGTTCATATAAATTATAGTATCTAATATTTATATATTCTGTAATTAAATCTTTAATAAGACTACTTTTATAAAAAGATGATAAAACTAATTTTGAATAATCTCTTGTAAAATTTTTAAAAAATTTAAAATATTTCTCTGTACTGCTCATATTACTCCTTTATTGACTATAACTAAACTCTACAATAGAAGTTTGATTTACTATTGGATATGTATAATCTTCCTTTGTATTTGCTTTATAAAATTTTACTACTTCACTTGCTTCTAAATCAATTCTAAAACTAATACTATTTATATATTCATAACCATCAATCGTGGTTACAGTGTAGTCTTCTTTATTTAAAAATACACTAGAGGTTAAATCAAGAATTACTTTTCTAGGATCAAATTTTAATTTAATAAGAGGAAGAGCACACTTATTTTTATCATTTTCAGAAAGAGATTCATATGTTTGATAATCAATTCTATCATCAACATGATAATTACCAAAAGCCTCTTTTACTAAATAATAATTAGTTGTATTTGTAACACTTAAATTAAAATAAGGTCTATTTTTTTCATCATTTATTTCATAAGATATTCCAGGTATTCCAACTTTTAAAATAAATTTTGCTCCCAAAGATTTTTTGTATGGATATGTACTTTGTGCTTCAATATCAATCCATATTTCATCTTTATTTTTAAGGGCAACCGAAGGAGCAATTGTAGCTATAAAACTATCACTTAAACTACTTTCATAAATTATACCTTCGTTTTTACTAATAGAGCAATTTGCATTATTTGAACAAGTATATGTTATTTTATATTCTATATCGCTATTTGCATGTTCATAATTGTTTTTATTACTATTTAAACCTATTAAAAATTGATATGTATCAACACCAGACCAATTATTTATAACATATTCACGATGATTAGATGTAAGTTTATCACTTTTAAAATAAAACTTTTTTGAGGCTAAATAACTATCTTTAATTTTATTATACACATATCTTCCAAAAGATGAATTACAAAAAACAATAATTAATAATAGTGCAACAATTATGTAAACTATTTTTTTCTTCATTTTTTACCTTTTAATTTCTTTTATTATTTGATATATCTCATAAATAAAACAAATAAATATTGGTAAAATTACTACTATTAAGTATACATATTTCATTGTAAATACTTTATATAATAAACCAATTAATGGTATTTTAAAATAATCATTAGTTCCAACAATATTATTTCTAGTAATACTTTTATTATTATCTAAAATATAATTATTATTTTTTATAGCATTTATTTTAGCATTATATATTTTCCCACTTTTATTAGAATAATATATTTTATCATTAACTTCATACTTACTTTTATTTTTAGTAATATATAAATCATTATTTAAAACAAATACACTTTTATTATTAATAACTGATACTTTAAATTCATTTTGTTTTAATAAAAGAAAAGTAGTTAATACGATAAACAATATATATATTATAAGAAGCAACCTTAAAATTACTTTTTTCCATCACCTTAATAATTATATCATAGCAATTTTTTAATTGCAATTTGTTGAAATAAATTTACTTTTTATTAATTACATTAATATAGTTGTAAGGTATTTCAATATTATTTTTATCAAACACTTTCTTTAAATTTTCATTTAATTTACAACTATTTTCAAAACTTTCACTAATATCTTTTCCCCATACATAACATCTAAGTATTACTGCGGAACTATCCCATCTTATTACTTTAACATTTATATCATAGTTTACATCTTTATATAATTTTTTAAGTTCTTCCTTAGCAAGTTTTATGGCCTTATCTAAATCAGATGAATAAGAAATACCATATTCCATAAATGAACAGTGTTTATTTTCATTATAATCATAGTTTTCAATTGTAAGGGTATTTAAAACACTATTAGGAATAATATATCTTTGATTATTATAACCTTTTATTATAGTATGTCTCATTGATACCTCTAAAACGGTGCCAGATATATCTTTTTCTAAAATATGAATTCTATCTCCTACCTCAATTGGATGAGAAAATAAAAGAGAAATACTACCAAATAGATTCTTAAGAGCCTCTTGAGCCGCTAAGCCTAAAATAGTAGTTAATATTCCAACTGCAGAAAGTAAGGTAACAGAAAGTGATTTAAACATTTTAAATTTTGATAAACAAATAGTTACACCTATTCCAAAAATTATAACAGTTTTAAGTCTATCAAAAAATATTAAAATAGTTTTTAAATTTTTATTACTCTTTTTATCCATTACTTTTTTAATAAACTTATCAATTAATAAATTTATTATATAACTTATTAAAAGTATTACTACAATACTTATTATTTGTTCTAACATAACTTATCCTTTCTAAAATAAAGATTTATTATAATCAATTTTTAAATGATCATAACTTTTTTCAGTGGCAACTCTACCACTTTTAGTTCTTTTTATAAAACCCTCTTGTAAAAGAAATGGTTCTACTACATCCTCAATTGTAGATACTTCTTCACCAATTGATGTTGCAATAGTTTCTATTCCAACAGGCCCTCCATTAAATTTTTCAATTAAACTTTTTAAATATTCTATATCAATACTATCAAGTCCATAATCATCAACTTTTAATCTTTTTAAAGCATCTTTAGTAATATCTAAAGTTATATTTCCATTACCAAGTACTAAAGCAAAATCAGATACTCTTTTGAAAAGTCTATTAGCAATCCTTGGAGTCTTTCTTGCTCTTTTGGCAAGCTCTAATGCCGCATCATCTTCAATAGGCATATCTAAAACTTTACTAGTTCTTTTGACAATACCCGCAAGTTCATCATCAGTATAATATTCAAGTTTATTTACAATACCAAATCTATCACGAAGTGGTGAAGTAAGATCTCCTGCCCTAGTAGTAGCTCCAACTAAAGTAAAAGGCGGTAAATCTATTTTAATACTTTTACTTTTACCTTCACTACCTATTACAAGGTCAAGTTCAAAATCTTCCATTGCAGGATAAAGTATTTCCTCAATATAAGAAGGAAGTCTATGAATTTCATCAATAAATAAAACATCTCCTGGTTCAAGTGAAGAAAGTACTGCTGCAAGATCTCCTGGTTTTTCCATTGCTGGCCCTGATGTTGTTCTTATATTTGTACCCATTTCATTAGCAATAATATGAGCAAGAGTTGTTTTACCAAGTCCCGGAGGACCATATAATAAAGTATGATCTAATACTTGTCCTCTCATTTTAGCAGCCTTAATAAAAACATCTAAATTTTGTTTTATTTCAGTTTGTCCAACATATTCTGATAACCTTTGCGGTCTAATATTTTCTTCGAAAACTTCCTCATTTTGTTCATTTGCATCTAATATTCTGTCCATTTAATTTCCTCCTAACAAAATCCATAACTTCATACCAATTTTTAACATCTACTCCATATTGTAATGCTTCTACATTATGATTTCTAACATCCTCAATTACTTCTAAAGTATCATCAATAACTAAATCAATTCCATATTCTACTGCCTCTTTACCTTTAGGAAAAGCTTTAAAAATATATTTATCAAAATTTAGATTATGTTTTTCTAAATACTCTTTAGTTAAGTCAATAATTTCAGGGCATCCTCCACCTCTTGCTGTTAAAAGAACAGTTTCAATATTATTTTCTTTAAAAAACGAAAATGCCTCATATACTCCATCAAATAAATCAAGACTATTTGTAATATCTTTATAATATTTATAGAAAAAATCTAGCCCTTCATTTTTAGATAAATCGTGATAACTATTTAAATTATTTCCAGGTAAATGTTTATCTAAATATCTTTTTGATGTAACTGATGTATTTACAATCGTATTATCAAAATCAATACCAATTCTCATATTACCTCAATAAAAGTTTAAGTGCCTCTTTAACTTGCATTTCTACATTTAAAGAAGGATCAACATTTTTAATAACTTTATTAATTTCACTAGTTTTATAACCTAATCCTTGTAATACTTCAAATAAATCAGCTGTTAAGTCATCACTAACATCACCTTCAAGCTCAATCTTACCTTTTAAATCAAGAATAATTTGTTTAGCAATCTTTTCACCTACTTTAGGAAATTTAGTTAAGTATAAAACATTTTCTCTATTTATAGCATCAACTATACCTTTAACACTGCCTGTAGCAAAAAATCCATTAGCCATTTTAGGACCTAATCCTTTAACATTAATTAACTTTAAAAATAATTCTAACTCCTCCTTTGTTTTAAAACCATATAATGAGTTTTCATCCTCTCTAATATGATTATATAAATAAACTTTATATTCACTATTTAGTTCATATGAATATGGATTAGATACAAAAACTTGATAACCAACATTATTACATTCTAAAGTAATATTATTACTATCTTGCTCCGTAACTATTCCTATTATATAACGATACATATCTTTACCTCCACTATTTAATTATAAACCATTTTGGACTACATTAAAATAATAACACACTATTTTTTATAAATCAAGAATATTTGTTCGTTAAAGAATAATATTTTGTAAACCAAATTTTGTTGACTTTTCCCCGTATTTATAGTAAAATTTAAAAGTAATGAAAAAAGGAGGAAACTAATAATGGCTACTAAAATAACTAATAAAAAACCTTTATCAGGAAATAATAGATCTCATGCATTAAATGCAACAAAAAGAGTTCAAAAACCAAATCTTCAAAAAAAAGTTATTAATGGAGAAAAAGTTATTATTTCTGCAAGAGAAGCAAGAACAATTAATAAACAAAAATAAAAATACTGGTTATAAAAATCAGTATTTTTTATTTATCTTTTACAAAATATATTATTTAAAAGCACTTGAAGTTCTTCTCTATTAATAGGTTTTGAAATATAGCCATCAAAGCCCTCTTTTAGATAAAACTCTTTCATTCCTACCATTGCATTAGCAGTAAGAGCAATTACCGGAGGAACTTTAACACCATCTAAATTTTTAAGTGTTTTTAAAGTTTGAATACCATCCATAAGTGGCATCATATGATCTAAAAATATTAAATCATATCTTGCTCCACCTTTAATTTTTTCAATAGCCTCAGCTCCACTTTGAAGACATGTTATATTAAATTTATAATCAGATAATATTCTTTGAGCAACTTTTAAGTTTAACATATTATCATCAACAATTAATATGTCATATAGTGATCCATCAAAATGTACATTTGAGGTACTTACTTTAGTTTGAGTATTAACTTCCTCTTTCTCAATAGCATTAAAATCTATTTTCTGTGGAAGTACTACAGTAAATGTTGTTCCAACTTTATACTTTGAGGTAAATGATATTGTACCTCCTAAAAGTTCAACTAACTTCTTTGTTATTACAAGGCCAAGTCCAGTACCCTCAACTTCATTATAATTTTCCTGATTATGAATTCTTGAAAATTTAACAAATAATTTATCATAATCACTTTCTTTAATACCTATTCCTGTATCTGCTACAGAAAATTTAACTGTAGCCATATCACCAACATTTTCACTACTTATATTAAAATCTATATGACCTTCATTTGTATACTTTGCGGCATTTGATAATATATTCATAAGTATTTGATATATTTTAAGTTCATCACCTATCATAAATTTAGGTACATCCGAAGATATATTTATGTTAAGTTTTACTTTATTTTGATCTAGTTTAGCAGTTATCACCGAAGAAAGTTGCATAACAATCTTACGCATTTCATAAGTAGTTTCTTTCTTTTCCTCTTTACCACTTTCAATTCTTGAAACATCTAAAATATTATTAATAATTCCTAATAATGTTGATGCTGCATCATAAATACTTTGAACTTCACTTTTTTGATTAATTGGCATATTTTCTGTAAGAAGACTTTCAGAAAAACCTATTATAGCATTCATTGGTGTTCTAATATCATGACTCATATTTGATAAAAAGTCTGTTTTTGCTTTTGAGGCTTCATTAGCCTCTTCTTTATCTTTTTCAAGTTCATTTATTATTTTTAAATCTGGATTTTCCATTGTAAAATAAATAAGAGCCATAACAAGTCCCATTATCGAGCTATTAATTGAAACACTTGGATTTACCCAACTAATTACTATTCCAATAAGACTTAAAAATGCAAAAGAAAATACTATCATTTTCTTACTAAAATCAAGTTTTTCTTTTTTATAAATCATATATATTACTAAAAGCCCACTGTAAACGATATTAACTATATAAGTAAAATATAAATCTCTACCATTTTGATAAGCAATTAATTTATCAATATCAACAAAGTAATTTGGTTTTAAGTAAATACTCACCCCACATAATATTAAACTTATTATCATTAAAATTATATAAAATGTATTACTTTTAAATAATTCTTTTAAAGTTTTAAATTCTTTTTTAAGAGAACTTATATAAATGATTAGCCAAGTACTCCATATAATAGTGCTTACTAAAAAGCCTTTACAAATAATCATATTTAATAGTTCATATTTATCTTGAAAAAATAATAAATAGTTTTTAACACCATCAAATAATAAAACCATAAATGTTAAAATTGAAAATATTTCAAAGTTTTTATTTTCTAAACTTTTTTCTTTTCTTTTTTTAGTAAATACAGAAAGTAATAATAATAAATAACATAATGATAATATCTGAAGTAAACAAGATCTTATCATTTAATATCACCACTTATTTTATTAAATATTTCAATACTTTCAGGACTATATTTAGTATTATTTTTATTTATAATTATTTTAATCATTTCTTCTTTAGAAATATTTTTAATAGTGCCTCTTGCATATTCATAAGCAATATTTACAAGATATACATATAAAGGTATTTCCTCACCTTTTAAAGATTTAGGAAAGCCCTTACCATCATATCTTTCATTATGCATTAAACATATATTTTTAGCATATTCTTTAGTTTTTTCATCTAAAGAATTCATATTATTTAAAACCATTACTGATTTATTTGGATAAGAATATATTTTCTTTTTTTCATCCTCATTTAAATTATTAAAATTATTAAAGTATGATACTGGTACAAGTTTTAATCCAATATCATAATATTTAGCTGCATTAATAATTATATCTTTATTATCTGTAAGCATTAAAGAAAGTATTTCTAATACTTTTTCATATACAGCATTATTATCAATTAAATAAGATTTTACATAATCATCTAAAATATTACTTAAATCTTTATTTTGAGATTTAATAATATCTGATAAGTAATTATTTTTTGAATACATTCTTACCATATTATTTAATCTTTTATTAATAATTTCAAAGTTAAATGGTTTTTCAATCATATCCGCTATTTCATAAGCATAAACTTTTTCTTTAGTATCTTTACTATCATCAGCGGAAACTATAACAACAGGCATTTTATTAAGTAGTCTTTTTTCATTTAGAAAGTCTAGTACGCCAAAGCCATCCATAACAGGCATTTTTAAATCTAAGAACATTCCGACAATATTTTTTTCATTTGTTTTTAAATTATTATTAATTATTTCTACAGCTTCTTCACCATTTTTAGCTTCGATTATATTGTACGAAGAAAATGCTTTTTTAAATATACTTCTTGTTAAATTATCATCATCCACTATCAAAAGATATTCCGTAAAATTATTCATTTTACTAATAAGTTTTCCTTCATAATATTTATTAATCTCTGGGTTTTTCTTAACTACATCATATAAAAGTGATGAAAAATAATTATATAAATTATTAACTTCATTATTATCTCTAGAAATACTTTCTAAAGTATTTTCAATATTTAATATTAAATCAGTTATATCACTACTTATATCATTTTTTTCTTCTTTTTTAGGTTTTTCTTCAGATTTAAATGAAATAATAAATACTTTATTACCTGGAAGTAGTTTAACAAGAGCAGTATAATTATCGTATATAAGTAAATTAGATAATTTTAAAAAGTTAATAGTTTTATATCCATCAATTGGTAAATTATTAGCACTTATTTCATTAAAATAAGTATTTGCATAATCTGGATGAAGACTTTTTTTACATCTTTCAAAGTAATCTTCATAACTAATGCTTGATGGATTTTCTGTATATTTATCATATAAATATACTTTATCTTCGTTTAAATCTATTAAAGTTATATCAATTATATTAAATAAATCATTTATTAAATTATTCATTGTTGCCTCCGAAGAAAGTATCTAATACTTTATATAGTTCATTTGCCTTTACAAAAAGATTAGTAATATTTTGATTTATAAAATTAATATCGCCATTTTTCGCAGCCATTTCATGTTCATAAGCCATATTAGCAAAAGTCATTATTCCAAAAGTTTTACAATTACTTTTAAGAGCGTGAACTTTTACTCCATAATTTTCAATATCTTTATTTTCATATAAAGTTTTAATTTCATTCATTTGATTAATAAAACCATTTTTAAACTCTAATAAAAGTTCTTTGTAAGAAGTTTCATCACCAATAAAAGATAATCCTAAATCTACATCAATTCCATTATTTTTTAAATATTCTAAAGTATTATTCATAAGTCCACTACCCTTTCCTAGTATACAATAATATTTTAGCATAAAAAAACGCTATTTAAAATAGCATTTTTATAAATTTACTTTAATATTTTCTCTTTTTTCACTTTCAATTTGAAATAAGTCTTTTTTCTCAAAGTTAAATATTTTAGCAATTATATTTGAGGGTACACTTTCTACTGCATTATTAAATGATGTAACTGCATTATTATAACTTGTTCTTGCATAACTTAATTTATTTTCTATTTCATTTAAATTCCTTTGTAAATTTAAAAAGTCTGCATTTGCTTTTAAATCTGGATAACTTTCTGCGATTGCCATAAGATTATTTATTTGATTATCAATCTTTTCAGTTTCTTTGGTACTAAAACCATTATTTTGATAATCACTTCTTAATTTAGTAACATTTTCTAATGTAGTCTTTTCGTGTTTAGCATAGCCTTTAACACAATTAACTATATTTGGAATTAAATCAAATCTTTGGTTTAATAAAACATCTATTTGAGATTCTCTTTCTTTAACTTTATTACCTTTTTTAACAAAACCATTATAGTATGATAAAATCATTCCTGATATAATTACGATAATTAATAAAATAATATTTAATAACATCTTACTTCCTCCTTACTTTGACTCAATAGTTACTTTATTTACATAACCATTTTCATCATAATCTACAGATATTTCATAATTTTGTAATTTGTAACCATTAAAGTTTTTAAGCATACCTTTAATTTCTTTGATTTTATCTGGATCTGTTCCATAAGAAGTACCATCAAATATTACCTCGATTAAATGTTCACTTGATTTTTTATTACTTTTGATTATTTCATCAACCTCAAGGCCTGTAGCAGTTCCACCTTGAGTCCCAGCATAAAATTCGTGCATATTATTAAAGCTATCTTTTTCTCTTTCAAGCTCCTCTTCTTTCCTTTTTTGCTCTAATTCCTCTTGTCTTTTTTTGGCTTCTTCCTCAGCCTTTTTTTGTTTATCTTTAATTTCTTGTTTTTCTTTATTAAATTCCTCGATTATAGCATCTTTTTTAGCTTTAATAGATGAACCTACTCTATAAGTAAGAGTTCCAAGTGATGCAATAAATACTATTATTACAATATATAATATAAATTTTCTATCTTTCATTTTACTTCTCCTTTTTAAATTATATTTATAGTATATCAATTTTATTAATAAAATACTAGGTTTAAACCTAGTATTTATTATGGTTCAGATATAATTTGAGAATAATCTAAACTAGCCATAAATTTCTTAGAACCATTTTGTATTTGATTATGCATGTAGTTTATTAATGTTACTCTAGCCATATAGTAATCATTTACTTTACCAATAGTTTTACTTGTGGTCATTTCTACATTATCTACTAAATTAATAGTTCCTTGAGAATTAGTAATATCATATGTATTTTGAAGTACATAACACTTATTATTTGTTGCATTAAAGTAATCAGCAACCCATCTGTTATTACCATCACAAGCAGATTCAGAAGTTATTCCATCAACTACTTGTCTATTAGGATCATAACATTTTCCAGTGTTACAAGTTTCTGAAGTTTTAGTATTATCAACTTTATAGAAATCTAATACTAATTCAGCATCTTCTCTAGTTTCCCAGATATACATATCACTTGCAGTACAAGAATACATATTATCTAAATAATCAGTACTTGATACAACATTTCCTTTAGCATAACATTTTTCTACTTTACCATCTGTAGCCCAAATATTTTCACCATTACAGTTTTCTTTATCAACCTCTACTGTATTAGTTTTTTCATAACAAGTTCCTGAAGTATATTCCATATCATTTTGTGAAATATTTAAATCAATTTTATATTTTCTTTTAGATTCAGTATCACTATTTGTTGTAAAAGTTATACTTCCTAGTGATTCAGCACTTAAATCTTTTCCAGCAGCTGCTTGATCCTTTCCAAAATTTTCAGTATTTGCCACTATTTCAATTGGAGCACCTGCATCAATTAAAAATAAATCACTTGATACATTAGTTGTAACATTAATATTTGAATTACCCTTTCCATCAACTTGACTTGCTAAATAAGCAAATGTTGCTCCGATTACAACAACTAACATAGTTACTATTGCTATTACTGTAAGAAGAACTACATTACTCTTTTTTGAATTTTCATCCATTTTAAAAATCTCCCTTCTATTATCAAGATAATCATATAATATTTTTTTACTTTAGTCAATAAATTAAAAATTATTTTTTAAAAATTATACATTTTTTTTACTTTTTTTGATATTATTATAATGGAGAAAAAAATATGATATTACAAATAAGTGATGATGAAAATATAAAAGTAAAAATAGCAAATAATTTTTTTAAGAAATTAATTGGATTTATGGGTAAAAAAGATTTTGATTATGGAATAATTTTTCCTAAAACAAATTCAATTCATACTTTTTTTATGAAGGAAAATATTGATGTAATTGGTTTTGATAATCATGGAATAATTATTTTTAAAGCAGTTAATGTAGAAAAAAATAAAGTTATTGTAATAAAGGAGCAATTAAAAAATACAAACATTTTAGAAATGCCTGCATTTAAATCAAAAAAATTAAAAATGTATGATAAATTAACCTTTATACGTAAATAAATAATCATTTATTGCTACATCATCACCAGGTTTAGCACCCATTTTTTCTAAGGTTTCTTCAACACCCATAGCACGAAGTATTCTACCAAAACGAAGAACTCCTTCTTCTTCAGTAAACTTTGTCATATTAAATAATCTTTCTATTTCTTTACCTGTAACAACCCAAGTATCACCATCTTTAGTTATTTCATATGGTTTATCTTTTTTAAATTTAATATAAACTTCATCCTCAAACTCATCTTTATCATAAGAAAACTCTTCTTCAGTTTTTAAAGTTTCATTTATTTTATTTAATAAATCATCAATACCTTGGTGTGTAATAGAGCTTATTTCAAATATATCTTTATCTGGATAAGCTTTTTTAAATTCTATTAAATTATCTTTACTATCTGGCATATCCATTTTTGAGGCAACAATAATTTCTTTTTTATTTGCAAGTTTTTTAGAGTATTTAGAAAGTTCTTCCCTAATTACTTTATAATCATTAATAGGATCATTACCTTCCATTTTAGACATATTTACCATATGTACTAACACTTTACATCTATCAGCATGTCTTAAGAATCTATCTCCTAAACCTACTCCTTCACTTGCTCCTTCAATTAAACCAGGAAGGTCTGCTACTACAAAAGAATCACTACCTAATTTAACTACTCCTAAATTAGGTGATAAAGTTGTAAAATGATAACTTGCTATTTTAGGTTTAGCCGAAGATATTACACTTAAAAATGTTGATTTACCAACACTTGGCATACCTATAAGTCCTACATCCGCTAAAACTTTAAGTTCACATCTTAAATATTTTATTTCTCCTTGTTCACCATTTTCAGAAAACTTTGGAGCGGGATTTTCATGAGTAGCAAAGGCTTTATTACCTCTTCCACCTCTTCCACCATGAGCAACTATAACAGATTGATTATCCTCGACTATATCGCTTACAATAAGATTAGTATCATCATCATAAACAGTAGTTCCAAGAGGTACTTTAATAATGATATCTTCACTATTTTTACCATATTTATTGGAACCCATACCATTTTCACCTTTTTTACCTTTAATAATTTTTTGAAATCTTAAATCTACTAAAGTTTTTAAAGATTTATCTCCAACAAAAACGATATTACTTCCTCTTCCACCATTTCCACCATCTGGTCCACCCATAGGTACAAATTTTTCTCTACGAAAGGAAGTACATCCCATACCTCCATCACCAGCAATTAATTTAACTTTAACTTCATCAACAAACATATTATCTTCCCCTTAAACTTATATCTATTGTATCAAATTCCTTATAATTTGCATAGTAAGAAATCATTTCTACAATAATTTCTTTTAAAATACTATTACTTTCACTATACATATTATTTTCATTAAAGTACTTTTCCATACATCTTGCATAATTAATATTATTTCTAATAGTCTTTTTCTTTTCAAAATCATATTTATTTAAATCATATGAACAAAATAAAATACTGATATTATTAAATAAATCACTTAATACTTCATTTTTTTCTTCATCATCAAGGTAATCAATAAATAATATTCCATCTGAAAAGTAATTACTAAATTTATTTATATTGATTCCCATTGGAAGTGGTAATACTTTTTCATCAATACTAACTAAATACATAATAAACCCTCCTTCAAAAAAAATGCCATTAAGGCATTATTATTTCTCATAAACAGATACTTTTTTCTTATCTTTACCCATTCTTTCATACTTAACAGTTCCATTAACTTTAGCAAATAAAGTATGATCTTTTCCCATTCCTACATTTGTTCCTGGATAAATTCTAGTTCCTCTTTGACGGTAAATAATACTTCCAGCATTACATGTTTGTCCATCAGAAAGTTTAGCACCTAATCTACGACCTGCTGAATCACGATTGTTCTTAGTAGAACCTTGAGCCTTAACATGAGCAAATCTTTGAATATTTAAACTTATATATAACATTTCTATTCTCCTTTACTATTAATCTTCATTAACTTTAATATTTTTAGGATAACTTTTTTCTATTTCTTTAAGCATAGTCATCATATTTAAAATTAATGAGTTTGTAATATCATCAGATAAAAGAACTTTTATTTCCATATATTCATCATTATCTAGAAATTCAATACTTTTTTCATTGATATTTAATAGACCATTTACAGTAGTATATATTATACTTGATACGCTAGCACATACAATATCTTTACCAGCATTATCATAACCTGAATGACCAGTTATTTTAATAACATTTTCATTTTTATTAACTTTAATCATTATTAACCATTAATTTTTTTAACTTCAACTAAAGTATATGCTTGTCTATGTCCTTGAGTTTTTCTAGATTTTTTCTTAGGACGATAATGGAATACTTTTATTTTTTTACCTCTACCATTTTTAATAACTTCAGCTTCAACTGATGCTCCTTTTACAAATGGTTTTCCAGCTTTTCCATCAACAAATAATACTTCATCGAAAACAACTTTTTGTCCAGCTTCAACATCTAATTTTTCAACATAGATACGGCTATTTTCTTCAACATAATATTGTTTTCCACCTGTTTTAATTATAGCTTTCATTTCTTTTCCTCCTTTTCATAAGTCACACCTTTAAGGTAAGATAATCTTTTAAAACCTTTTTAGAGTGGATGAAATGACTTAAAACAATAAGATTATACCAAAAAATCCCTGATATAGTCAAGGATTTTCACTAATTTTTATATTTTAATTTTCTCTTTTTTTAAGTAAAACACTAATTCCTAATACATTTACTAGTAATACTAAAGCATAAATACTTGTATTTACTGATGTATGAGGAGGCTCCTCTACTGGAGGATTAATTACTGGTTCATCTACACTACCTTGTCCTTTAGTAAATTGATAAACATAAGTTACTTCAATAGTTTTAGATGAGGTATATTTACCAGTTTCATTTCCAATAGTATTAATTAATGTATAACCTTCAATATCCTCAGGTGTAGTTTTATAACTATCATCTTCATATCCAGTTAATATCTTATCCTCAAGTAAAGCACTACTTTCTTCATCAACATAATGAACTATTACTTTACCTTCTAAGTTATGAGCTGCTTTAATTGCAATCATACCTTCATATTTACCTGAATTAACAAGTTCAATATGATTATTTTCACTATGAGCATTCCAACGACCACCCATAATAGTTCCATCATTAATTTCATAAGGTGTAGAATCATCATACCAACCATTAATTAAGTCTTCACAATCTGGCTTTCCATCTAAATACCAATCTGTGCCTACATTGCCAAATGTAATAGTTCCACCATTATAAATATCATCACCGGCATTTCCAGCATGGTTATTATATATTTTTACTGAATTAGGAATAGTAACTAAACCTTTATTATAAACACCACCGCCTAATTTTGTTGATTGGTTATTCATAATAACTGCATTAATAGGTAATGTTAAATTTCCATCTTTACCATTAAATACTCCAGCACCATTTTTAGGATCTTTATTACCTGTTATTGATAGTTCAACACCATCCTCAAAAACAGTTGT
>OIYG01001529.1_pt1 | contig 17054 bp, 17 predicted proteins | sample 1587861 | NCBI WGS metagenome assembly OIYG01 (sample SAMN03283272) | human gut metagenome | biome: human-associated habitat; material: feces | host: Homo sapiens | place: Peru | collected 2012 | reverse complement strand
CAGCCGCCGGAGCGGTGCTTAAGCCGTCAGGCGGGAATTGTGCGGTGTTGCCATAGAGTAGGAGGGCATAAAACCCATGTCAAACGAGAAAATTCTGGTTGTGGATGATGATAAAAACATCTGTGAACTGCTGCGCCTGTACCTGGTCAAAGAGGGATACGGTGTGACCATTGCCAATGATGGCACTGCTGCACTGCAGGAATTTGATAAGCTGCACCCGGACCTTGTGTTGTTGGATGTGATGATGCCCGGCATTGATGGGTGGGAAATCTGCCGCAAGATCCGCCAGAACAACCAGACCCCCATCATTATGCTGACGGCAAAAGGCGAAACCTATGATAAGGTTCTGGGCCTGGAACTGGGTGCGGATGATTACATCGTAAAGCCTTTTGAAACCAAGGAAGTGACGGCCCGTATCAAGGCTGTTCTGCGCCGCTGCGGCAGCAAGGACGAAGAAAACAAAGGCGTTTATGACTTTGACAACCTGCACCTGGATATGAACCGCTATGAGCTGAAAGTGAAGGGGAAAGTGGTGGATGCGCCGCCCAAAGAGTTGGAACTGCTGGCCTGTCTGGCTGGGCACCCCAACCGGGTCTACACCCGTGACCAGCTGCTGGACGAAGTGTGGGGCTTTGAATATTATGGCGACTCCCGCACCATCGACGTCCATGTCAAGCGCCTGCGCGAAAAGCTGGAGGGAGCCTCGGAACAGTGGAACCTGAAAACCGTGTGGGGCGTTGGTTACAAGTTTGAGGTTAAAGAATAATGTGCCGCGCCAAAAAAGAAGAGAATAACGGGGCAGCCCCGCTGCGCAGCGTAAGCGGGGAAGTGTTTGCAACCTTTGCCTCGCTGCTGCTGGTGGCGCTGGTGTTGATGTGCATGCTGCAAACGGGGCTCTCCTGCGCGTACTTTGCCCAGGAGCGCAAAAGTGCCCTGACTGCCGTGCTGGATGGTGCTACTGCCATGGCGGAGACCTATGCTTCGGAAGGAAACATTGTGACCCTGCCCGGCGGGGACAATGAGTTGGTGGAGCGAGCCAAGACCGGCTTTGAACTGTTCAATACATCATCGGACGCACTTGTGTTTGTGGCAGACCGGGATGGCAACATCCTGATGCACACCGGCAAAGATGTGGCTGAAAGTGCAAAGATCCCGCAGAACTTGCAGGAAGAGATGGACAGCGGCAAGGATATCTTTCTTATGGGGACCATGGACGATACCCTGCACGATAAGTATTATATTGCGGGCCGCCGCGTGAATCTGGGGGGCAGCGAGGGTTATTTGTTTGCTGCAACACCGGTACATGCGCTGGCGGTCTATATCCGCTCCATCCTGACGATGTTCTTGCTGTCCTCGGCGGTCATCCTGATTGTCTGCGGCATTTTGTGCATGGTGCTGGCGCGGCGCATTACCTGGCCGATCGAACAGATCAGCCAGGCTGCCAAACGGCTGGGCGGCGGCGATTTCACCGCACGCGCCCCCGTAACCGGCTGTCAGGAGCTGGCGGATTTTGCCACGACCTTTAACAATATGGCGGGCCGCCTGCAAAACATTGATAACTCCCGCGGGCAGTTTATGGGCAACATCGCCCATGAACTGCGCACCCCCATGACCAGCATCAAGGGCTTTATTGACGGCATGCTGGACGGCACCATCCCGGAAAGCGAGTACAAGCATTATCTTGGCGTGGTATCGCAGGAAACCGGCCGCTTGGCCCGGCTGGTGCAGAACATGCTGGATATCACCAAACTGGAATCCGGCGAGGTGAAAGGTACTCCCCAAAATTACGATATCTGGTCCACCGTTACGGATGTGGTACTTTCGGATGAGCGCCGCATTGAGGATGGCAAGATTGATATCCAGGGCCTTGGCCCCACGGGCACCATGGTGTATGCCGACCCGGACTTTATCCATCAAGTGGTCTACAACATTGTGGATAACGCCATCAAGTTTACCCCGCCGGATGGCGTCATCAAGTTTGATATCCAGCAGGAAAACGACATGGTGCGGGTGACCATCGAGAACACCGGCGATGGCATTGCGCCGGATGCCCTGCCCTTTGTGTTTGAGCGCTTTTATAAGGAGGACCGCTCCCGCGGCCTGAACACCCGCGGCAGCGGCCTGGGGCTGCATATCTGCAAGGTGCTGATCACCCTGTCCGGCGGCCAGATCAAGGCCGAAAGCGAGATGGGCAAATGGTGCCGCTTCACCTTTACCCTGCCTGCAGGCAAAACCGAGTAACAGCCCCAACCCCGGAATCGGATACCCGGCGACAATAGAATTGAAAAGGACCAAAGCCATTAGCTGAAAAGCGTGCGGCTTTGGTCCTTTGTTTATGGCCTATCTTGGGCAAAGAGTGCGGCGTGTTCCGGTGTGCTTCGCCTTTGCAGCGGCTGCCGGGGCAGGCAGAATTAAAAACAGACTGGCACCATAAAAATATATAAAGTTGGCACTTTAACAATGCCAGTTTGCGCGGTATGATCTTGTCATATCTTTTGACAGGGGAAATTTACCAATGAAAAACACATATACGCTTGCGCAGAAAAAGCCCGTTCTCTGGCTGACCATGACGGCGGTATTGCTGGCCATGAACGTTGCCTTGAGCTCTTTCAGCATCCCGGTGCCCGGCGGGCATTTGTACCTGAACGATGTGGTCATCTGCACGGCCAGTATTCTGCTGGATCCGTTCGCGGCCTTTGTGGTGGGCGGTATCGGTGCGTTTTTGGGAGATTTCTTCTTCTATCCCACCCCGATGTTTGTCTCTCTCGTCACGCACGGCTTGCAGGCTGTGGTGATTTCTCTGTGCGCACATCACCTGTTCCAGAAAAAGCCGATGATTGGTGCGGGTATCGGCGTGCTGCTGGGGGCCATCATCATGGTGGTGGGTTACTCTCTGGGGCGTGCGTTTATCTACAGCACGGTTGAGTACGCGCTCCTGAAACTGCCGTTCCAGATCTTGCAGGCTGCCGTGGGTGCCATCGTGGCCATGGTGCTCTGCTTCGCACGGGGCCTGGCACTGCGCTTTGATAAGATCTGCGGCATACAGTAAAAAATAGAAACTTTAGTTTGGGGCTGCCCCAGCGCCGGATAGAAAGCGCGCACGGGGCTGGCCGACAAAAAGGTACAAAACGTGGGACGATGCACAAGCACCGCCCCACGTTATTTTATATTGGCAGAAATAAGATCAGAAATAGCACTTGATGTTGAACTTATCCACATTCTGCTTTTCTTCCACCACCAGTTTTTCATGGTTGAAGTCAAAATGCACGCTGCGGCAGTCATCCGTATTGCGGGTCAGGCGCAGCAGGGTGTCCACGCGCTTCTGCTCGTCCTTGGTATAGAACAGGTAGCTGGCGCCTTCGCGCTTGGCGCGGCCGGTGCGGCCGATGCGGTGGGTGTAATGCTCGTTCTCTTCGGGCACATCATAGTTGATGACGGCGTCCACATCCGAAACATCGATGCCGCGGGCGGCCACATCGGTGGCAACCAGCACATTGATCTCGCCGGCCTTAAAGCGCTGCATGATGCGGTTGCGTTCCGCCTGGCTCAAATCGCCATGCAGGCAGTCTACATTAAAATGCAGCCGGGCCAGCTGGTTTGCCAGCATGCCGGTGTTGTACTTGGTGTTGCAGAACACCATTACGCGCTTGTAATCCTTGCTGATGATGATCTGGGCCAGGTCGGCCAGCTTGTCGCGGCCGGTGGTCAGCAGCTTGTACTGGGCAATTTTGGGGCTGGATTCCTGCACCGGCTGAACGTCTACTTCGGCGGCGTTGTGTTGATACAGCCAGCCGATATCCAGCACCTCGCGGCTGATGGTGGCGCTGAACATGGAAAGGGATTCGCGGTGTTTCAGCAGGTCAATGATGCCGCGCACATCCTTGTAAAAGCCCATGTTCAGCATCTCGTCGGCTTCGTCCAGCACAATGGTCGTCACCTGCGAAAGATCCAGCGCATGGTGGCGGTAGTGGTCCATCAGGCGGCCGGGGGTGGCAACCACGATCTGGCAGCCGGCTTTCAGCTGTTTCTGCTGCTTTTCCAGCCCGGCACCGCCGTACACGCACACCACGCGGATCTCCGGCAGGAACTGCGCCAGGTTGGTCAGGTCCTGTGCAATCTGCTGTGCCAGCTCACGCGTGGGGCTGAGCACAACGGCCTTGGGCGCACCTGCCGGGAAACCAGCAGCCTTTTGCAGAATGGGAATGCCGAACGCAACGGTTTTGCCGGTGCCGGTGGGGGCCTTGGCAATCATATCATGCCCGGCCAGCATCAGGGGAATGGCCTTCTGCTGGATTTCGGTCATCTCTGTATATCCCATTGCCTGCGTTGCCCGGATGATCTCCGGCCGCACGGAGGAAGAAAGTTCAGTGAAGTTCATGATTTGTGTAGATACCTTTCATGTTAGTTAGGAGTTGGAGTTAATTAGGGATGAGAAATTAGAAATTTAGGGCGGGGATAGGCTGGTGTTAAAAAATTGGATGAACATAAAAAATTATCACGCATTTTGAATGGCATCCACCACAAAACTCCGGAACGGCCAAGACCGGTCCCTACAAAGTGTTTTACTATGCGTTGCCAGCCAATAAACGCCCTGTAGGGCGGGGTGCCCCCACCCCGCCGGGGAAAAACGTAAATACTCGCAATAAACGTTGCAAACAATTTGTAGGGGACGATGCTCGGCATCGTCCCGCGTGTCAGGCTTTGCTGCATATTTCACCCTGAACTATGCCGCGTGCCCCTACGGGTTACGGGCAACATATATGGCTTTCCGGCTTTCCCGAAAAAACGCTTTTTCCCATTATAACAGCAAAAGCCGGGTGCGGCAAGTGCGCACCCGGCAAAATGCGGTGTGTTTTGCGTTTTACAGCTCACAGGGGGCAAAACCGTCCTTGCCCAGCACCAGAACACGGGTATAGCCCAGTTCCTTCAGCTGTGCGGCGGCTTCTTCAAAGCCAAAGGTCAGGGCCTTGGCTTCGTGGGCATCGGCGGTAATGGTCACATTGCCGCCCATGGTCAGCCATTCTTTCAGGATGGCCGGGGAGGGAAAGTAATCCTCGCGGAAGCCGCGATAAACCGAGCTGGTATTCACTTCCAGCACGCAGCCAGCCTGTGCAGCGGCTTCCAGTGCCTTGTGGGCAGCGGCGGTGTAGCGCGGGTCGGATTCATCAAAAAACTTGCCGCTGCCGTTCACCTTTTTGATCAGGTCAAAATGACCCAGGATGGTGGGCTTTTTGGCGGCAACTGCGGCTACGTTGGCAAAATACGTTTCCACCACAGCAAGGCCGTCGCCGTCAAAGTCGTCCTGAATACAGGCAGCCAGGTCCGCTTCGCGCCAGTCAATCTCGTAATATTTGCCGGTCTTGGGGCCCTTGACATAATGAGTGCTGCCGATCCAGTAATCATAGGCAGCCGGGTCGTCATCGCTGTATAGATCCCATTCCAGGCCGCACAAAATGTCCAGCTTGCCGGCATAGCGCTCTTTCAGCTTGGCTACCTGGGCGCGGTACAGCTGGGTGCGTGCATTGGTCATGCAATACTCAATGTCGTGCGGGGTGTGGCTGTGGCCAGAGAAGCCCAGCGTTTTCAGCCCAGCTTTCCAGGCGCTCAGGGCAAGCTCCTCCAGGGTGTTTTTGCCGTCACACAGCTTGGTGTGAACATGAACCGAACTGAGCAGATATTCCTTAGCCATTACTGCATCCTCTCCTGTTTCACTTTATGGTCAATAACATGGCGCTTTTCCAGCTCTTTGGTGATGTCTTCTACGGAAATGCCAAGTTCAATCATCAAAACCATCACATGGTAGGCAAGGTCGCTGATCTCGTAAACGGTTTCCTCTTTGTCGCGCTTGCTGCCTGCAATGATCACTTCGGTGGATTCCTCGCCGACCTTTTTCAGAATCTTTTCCAGACCCTTGTCAAACAGGTAGGTGGTGTAGCTGCCCTCTTTGGGGTTGGTCTTGCGGCCTTCGATCAGCTCATACAGCCCCTGCCAGGTGAACTGCTTCAGCTCATCGGAAACATAGACCGGGTTAAAGAAGCAGCTTTCCGCGCCGGTGTGGCAGGCGGGGCCGCTCTTGATGACATCCACGACCAAAGCGTCCTTATCGCAGTCTGCGGTGATGGAAACCACGCGCTGCACATTGCCGCTGGTTTCGCCCTTGCGCCAGATCTCCTGGCGGCTGCGGGACCAGAACACCGTGCGGCCCTCGGCAATCGTCAAAGCCAGGGTTTCGGCGTTCATATAAGCCAGGGTCAGAACCTCTTTGGTGTAGTGGTCCTGCACAATGGCCGGGATCAGGCCGTTGGCATCAAATTTCAGAGTTTTGGAATTTTCGGTGATTTCCATGGCGAACTCCTTATCTAAAACGGCGAAAGGCTGGGTACACTCTGCCGGGCCGCAGATTCATGCGAACCGCACAGCCGGATTCCCAAAAGTTTCCCCATTCTCAGTAAAAAATTATAAGTATAGTTTAGCGTGTTTTGCGTTGTTTGGCAAGCCCCAATTATATGGGCTGCTTTTGCCTGTTATACCCGCATCTCCACGCCGTTTTCACGCAGGTAAAGCTTCAAATCGCGGATGTCCACCTGCTTCGTGTGGAAGATGGAGGCTGCCAGCCCGGCGTCCACGCGGGGGTGGTTCAAGAACAGCTCCTTGAAGTCATCCATCTTGCCAGCACCGCCGGAAGCGATGATGGGCACAGCACAGCGCTGGGCCACGGCGTCCAGCAGCTCCAGGTCAAAGCCGTTCTTTACGCCGTCCGTGTCAATCGAGTTGACAACCAGCTCGCCCGCGCCGTTTTTCACGCCATGCTCCAGCCAGTCCAGCGCGTCAATGCCGGTGTTTTCGCGCCCGCCTTTGGTGAACAGCTTGAACTTGCCATCCACCCGCTTGATGTCCGCCGAAAGCACCACGCACTGATTGCCGTAACGTTGGGCAGCGGCGGAAATAATGGCCGGGTTCTTGATGGCACCGGAGTTGACACTTACTTTGTCGGCACCGCATTTCAGCACCCGGTCAAAATCTTCCAGGCTGCCGATGCCGCCGCCGACCGTCAGCGGGATAAAAATTTCGCTGGCAACGCGGCGCAGAATATCGGTAAAAATCGTGCGGCCCTCCACGCTGGCGGTGATATCATAAAACACCAGCTCATCAGCCCCGGCCGCGTTGTAATAGCGGGCCATCTCGACCGGGTCGGCCATATCCTGTAATCCGGCAAAGTTGACACCCTTGACCACACGGCCGTCTTTTACATCCAAGCACGGGATAATGCGTTTGGTAATCATGCGCCCAACCCCCTTATTCCTGATACAGCGCCACAGCCTGTTTGAGGTCGATGGCGCCGGTGTAGATGGATTTGCCCAAAATTGCGGCGTGGCAGCCCATGGCCTGCAGCTCCGCCAGCTCTTCCATGCGGGCAATGCCGCCGGATGCCGTGATCTCCAGGCCGGAAATCTGCAACAGCTCACGGTACAGGTCCATGTTGGTGCCCTGCATCGTACCATCGCGGGAAATATCGGTGGCGATGATCGCCTGCACGCCAGCTTCGGCACAGCGGCGGCAGAAAGCAACGCCCGGTTCGGGGGTAACTTCTTTCCAGCCGTTCACAGCCACAAGGCCATCGCGCATGTCCACGCCAACGGCAATTTTGGGGCCGTATTTCTGCGCCATGCGGGCGGTAAAATCAAAATCCTTTACGGCAATGGTGCCCAGGATGCAGCGCCCCACGCCGAGGGAAAGATACTGTTCAATGCGGGCTTCGTCACGGATGCCGCCGCCGACCTCGATAAACAGCCCGCCCTGCTTAGCAATGGCGGCAATGGTGGTCATGTTGGCGGTGGTGTCATCCTTGGCACCGTCCAGGTCCACCACATGCAGGTACTTGGCCCCGGCAGCAATAAACTCCCGTGCCTGGGCGGCGGGGTCTGCATTGTAAACGGTCATCTGGTCGTAATCGCCCTGGTACAGGCGCACGGCCTGCCCGCCGCGCAGATCAATGGCAGGATATAACTTCATGGCTGCACCTCACAATTCTGCAAAGGCCCGCAGCATGCGCAGGCCGGTATCGCCGGATTTTTCGGGGTGGAACTGTGTGCCGTATACCAGGCCGTTTTTCACAGCGCCCGTTACCGGGATGCTGTACTCGCTGGTGGCCAGCGTGTTGGCGGCACAGTTTTTGGCGTAAAAGCTGTGTACATAATACACATATTCGCCGGGCTTGGTGTACTTGAACAGTGGGTCATCCTCCCGCCCTGGAACAAGATCAAGCCGGTTCCAGCCGATGTGCGGCACTTTCAGGCTGGGGTCTTTCAAATCGTCTGCCAGCGGGCACACTTCGCCGGGAATCAGGCCAAGGCCGGCATGCTCGCCGTATTCATAGCTTTTTTCAAACAGCAGCTGCATGCCCAGGCAGATGCCCAAAAGCGGTTTGTGCTCCACTTCCTGCTTGATAACGGGCACCAGGTCGGTGGCTTCCAGCTTGGCCATAGCGTCGGCAAACGCGCCCACGCCGGGCAGAATGATGTGGTCCGCCGCGCGGATGGCGGCAGCGTCGCGGGTCACTTCAGTTTCCAGCCCCAGGCTTTTCAGGCTGGAAGCCAGACTGAATAAGTTGCCCACGCCGTAATCAATAATTGCGATCATATACGTTCCCCCTTTTTGTATGTTGCTGTTGCAGCGCCCCTTTTAATACCTGGGGTTAATGCAGCCCCAGGGCCAGCCGGACCTCGTTCATCTGGATCTGGTCCGTGTCATATTGGTAAACCGTTCCATCGGCAAAGGTATAACGCACAAAAACGCCGGTGGGTTTTTTGGCGGTCTCTTCGGGTATTTCCACTTCCCACAAGTCCAGCACCGCGCCGCTGTGGTAGCGGACGGTGAGCGGCTCCCCCTGCGGGCAGCTTGGCTGCACTTTGCCCGCCCCGGCGGCGCAGATTAACCGGCATAACCGGCTGCTGGCATCCGGGTCCAGGGTGGCGGTTTCGCCGTTGCGGGTCAGTGCGGCGCCAATCTTGCCTGCGTTTTCCACACTGGCAGCAAAATCGGTGGAAAACCTGCGATAGCGCTGGTGGTAACGCGCCGCCCAGCCAATGGTGCCAATGCAGATTACCAGAACCACACAGGCCGCCGCCAGGAACACCGCCCCGCCCCAGCCGTGCCGCCGTTTGCCGGGTTGGATTCTATCGTACAGGTTCATGGCGTTCCCTCCTGATACAGTGGGTCCAAAACCCATTTGAGCGGGTTTTCGTCAATGTATTGCACAATGACCCAGTAATCTGCTTCAGTGCGGATGATGTGGTCGTAGAAAGAGCGTTGGAATACGGAATGTCCGGCCCTGTGGGCAACGCGCCCTTTGAAAATGCGGACAACCTGGGAAATATTTGTAGGGGACGATGCTTGCATCGTCCCGTCCGCTTTGGGTTGGATGCCCACCAAAAAATGAATATGGTTTGGCATAATTACATAATGCAGCAAACCATCCATTTGCAATAATGCCTGTTCAGCAATGCGGCCCAGCGGTGATAATTCAATATGCACATCAGGGTTGAGTCCGTCATGCGGGCCGATGCGAGCATCGGCCCCTACAACTGAACCAAGGTTACATACACGGTTTTGGGTGCATATGGTAACAAAATACACGCCGCGGGCACTGTAATCATACCCCTTTAACCGGTTCCCTTTGCGGTCTGGTAATTCCGTCCCCATGCCGCTTTATCCCAAAATCAAATCCAGCTCCTCAAAGAATCGCTGCATCTGTTCCGGGGTGCCGATGGTGATGCGCAGGTAATCGGAAAGGCGCGGGGCGCTGAAATAGCGGATCAGCACGCCTTTTTGCCGCAGGCGCTCAAAAATCTGTTTGCAGGGCATGCGGCTGGTGGTAACGAACAAAAAGTTGGTGGCGGAATCCGGCCCGGTAAAACCGCGCTCCCGCAGCTTGGTCATTGTGTCGGCGCGGGTGGCGCAGATCTTGCCCACCGTATCACGGAAGTAATCTTCATCCTCCATGGCGGCCACGGCGGCAGCCTGGGAGAGCGAGTTGACGTTGTATGGGCTGTAGCTGAACTTGATGCGGTTCATATCGGCAATCAGCTCCGGGTTTGCCACGCAGAAGCCCACGCGGGCACCGGCCAGATTGTGGGATTTGGAGAAGGTCTGCACCACAATCACGTTATCGTATTTTTTTGTCAGCGGAACGCAGCTGGCGTCCGGACCGGCAAAATCGATGTACGCCTCGTCCACAATCACAATGCTGTCGGGGTTGGTGCGCACCACTTCCTCAATGGCGGCCACCGGCTGCAGCAGGGTGGTGGGGGCGTTGGGGTTGGCAATCACGATGGTCTCATTCAGACCGTGGTACTTGCTCAAATCCAGCGAGAAATCTTCCTCCACCGGGATCACATGCTGCGGAATGTGCAACAAATCGCACAAAACCGGGTAAAAGCTGTAGGTGATATCGGCAAATGCCAGCGGGTGGGTTTCATCGCAGAAAGCGCGCAGCGCCAGCAGCAGGTTTTCATCGCTGCCGTTGCCGCACAAAATATTTTCCGGCTGCACGCCGCAGTGGCGGGCAATGGCGGCGCAGAGCGCGGCTTCGGTCAAATCGGAATACAGCCGCAGCCCCGGCACTGCCCCGGCCACCGCCGCCGCCACACCGGGGGCAGGCGGGTAGGGGTTCTCGTTGGCGTTCAGCTTGACAAGGTCAGGCAGTTTCAGCTGCTCGCCGGGGGTATAAGGCTCCAGCGCAGCCAGCGTTTTGGTAAAATAACGGCTCATTTGGGTCACCTCTTTGTTGGTGCAGCAGCCGGGCCGCCGCACCGGATCAGGAAAGTCCGTGACATAAAGTGTATCCTGCGCCCATTTGGCAGGGTTGGTGTCGATGTAGTGCCAGATTTCCTGGTAGGCAATTTCATCACGAACAACATGTTCGTAAAAAGAATTCTGCCAAATCTTTTGCCCAATTTTTCGCGTTACAACATTTTTGAACCCGTGTATCATTGTCATTAGCGTAGGGCGGCCAGCCCTCTGGCCGCCGCCATCGATGCGCAACAAAAAATGAATATGATTGGGCATAATCACATAATGGTCAATCGAAACGCCAGGGTAAACATTCGCAGTATTTTTTAGGGTTTGCTCAACAATTTTTCCAATCGGAGTAAGGCGAACCTCCGGCGGCCAGGGGCTGGCCGCCCTACAATGCGGCTTAATATGCGTTTTTTGCCATTTGTGCAAACCGTAACAAAATAAACGCCGTCCTGGCTGTAATCATATTGTTTTAACCGGGGGTGTTTCCGCTCCGATACCCCATCCTTCACTGGTTCTCAAAACGGATGGTTACGCTCTTGGCGTGGGCGTGCAGGCCCTCATGCTCGGCAAAATCGGCAATGCGGGACTGAACTTTGCCCAGGGCATCGCGGGTGTAATAAATGAAACTGGACTTTTTTACAAAATCGTCCACGCCCAGCGGGCTGGAAAAACGTGCCGTGCCGCTGGTGGGCAGGGTGTGGTTGGGGCCGGCAAAATAATCGCCCAGTGCTTCCGGCACATTCTTGCCCAGGAAAATGCTGCCCGCGTTCTTTACGCTGTTCAAAACGGCGAACGGGTCGTCCACACAAATTTCCAAATGCTCCGGGGCAATGATGTTCACGGCGTCAATGGCCTTGTTCATATCGTCCGTCACAATGATCTTGCCGTTGGTGTCCACGCTGGCGCGGGCGATGGCGGCGCGGGGCAGCTGTGGGATCTGCACTTCCAGCTCGGCTTGTACGGCCTTGGCCAGCTCGGCGCTGTCCGTTACCAGCACGGGGCTGGCCAGCTTGTCATGCTCGGCCTGGCTCAGCAGGTCGGCTGCCACCCAGGCGGGGTTGCAGCTGCCATCCGCCAGCACCAGAATCTCCGAAGGCCCGGCGATCATATCAATGCCAACCTTGCCGAACACCTTGCGCTTGGCGGTGGCAACGTAAATGTTGCCGGGGCCGACGATCTTGTCCACAGCCGGAATGCTCTCGGTGCCGTAAGCCAGCGCGGCCACGGCCTGGGCGCCGCCGGTCTTGAAGATCTTGTCAATACCGGCAATCACCGCAGCAGCCAGGATGGAGGGGTTCACCTTGCCATCCGGCCCGGCGGGGGTGGTCATCACGATCTCCTTCACACCGGCCACCTTGGCGGGGATCACATCCATCAGCACGGTGCTGGGGTAAGCGGCGGTACCGCCCGGCACATACACACCGGCTTTTTCAATCGGGGTATATTTCTGGCCCAGAACAATGCCGGGGGTATCGTTCATCACAAAGTTCTTGTGGACCTGGTGCTCATGGAAGGCGCGGATGTTGGCGGCAGCCATCTTCAGGGTAGTCACAAAATCCTCACCGGCGGCTTCAAAGGCTTCGTCAATTTCTGCCTGGCTCACCCGCAGCTCGTCCAGCTGGGCGTGGTCAAATTTCAGGGCGTAATCTTTCAGGGCGGCATCACCGCGGGCGCGCACATCGGCGATAATGGCATCCACGGTTGCTTCCACGCTGGCTTCCGCACGGATATCACGGTTCAGGATTTCTTCAGGCTTCAAAGCGTCAAACTCAAAAATGCGGATCATTTGGCAAGCGCCTCCTTCATCTTGTTCAGCAGTTCGGTCAGCTGCGCGTACTTGAATTTGTAGCTGGCTTTGTTGGCAATGAACCGTGCCGAAATGGGCATGAACTCTTCCAGTACGGTCAGATTGTTTTCTTTCAGGGTGGTGCCGGTCTCCACAATATCCACGATCACATCCGAAAGCCCCAGAATGGGAGCCAGCTCAATGGAGCCGTTCAGCTTGATGATGTCAATATCGCGGCCAATGCTCTCGTAATGAGCGCGGGCAATGTTCACAAACTTGGTGGCAACGCGCAGGGCGCGGCTTTCATCGTCCACAAAGTTCCTGGGGCCTGCCACGCACATGCGGCACTTGCCCATGCCGGTATCCAGCAGCTCGTACACATCGGCACCGGATTCGGTCAGGATATCCTTGCCCACAATGCCAATGTCGGCAGCGCCGTGCTCCACATAAATGGCAACATCGCTGGGCTTGACCAGGAAGTACCGCACCCCGGCTTCGGGGTTCTCCACCACCAGCTTGCGGGTCTCGTTGTAGTTTTCGTTGGCTTCATACCCGGCAGCGGCCAGCAGGCCGTAGGCTTTGTCGCCCAGGCGGCCTTTGGGCAGGGCGATGTTCAGCCACTGGCGCTCGGTGCCCTGCTGCTGCACCGGCGGCAGGGGAGCGCACAGGCGCTCCAGCTCGTCCAGGTAAAGGGCAAAGCCCAGGGCGCAGGCACCGGGGGTAAAGCGCTGGGCCAGCAGGTCATACCGGCCGCCTTTCAGCACGGCACGGGGCACCCCGGCCACATAGCCGCTGAACACCAGGCCGTTGTAATATTCCATATCACCGGCAAGGCTCAGATCCAGCTGCATGCCGCGTCCGGCATCGCCCAGTTCATTCTGCAGGCTCTGCAATTCCAGCAGGGCATCCCGCTGGGCTTCGCACTGGCACTGGCTGCGGGCGGCGGCCAGCGTGGTGCCAAAGGGGCCGTGCAGGCTTAAAATGGCGGTCAGCGCGTTGGCGGCGGCTTCATCCAGCCCGCTTTGCAGCGCGGCGGCATGCAGCTCGTGGGCGTTTTTATCGCGCAGCAGCTCCAACAGGCGCGGGCGGGCGGCGGCATCCACATGCAGGGTGTCCAGCAGGGCGGTCACAAAGCCCATGTGGCTGACTTCCAGCACGGTGGGAACTTCCAGACTGGCCAGGCTTTCCAGCGCAAGGCGCACAACCTCGGCTTGTTCGGCAGCGCCAACCGCACCGATGCACTCCAGGCCCATCTGGCTGATCTCCGAGAAGGTGTGGCTTTCCCGGCTGGGGCGGCAGATCTGCTCTGTATAATAATACTTTTTGCATTCCCCGGCGGCGGGCTGGGCGTTCTTGGCGATCGAAAGCGTTACGTCCGGCTTGATGGCGCGCAGCTTGCCGTCCAGGTCGGTAAAGGTAATGACCTGGGAATCCGAAAGAAAGCGCTCGTTTTGCTGATAAAGCGAGTATTCCTCAAAATGGGAGCAGCGAAATTTGCGGTAGCCTGCACCCTCATATAATACACGCAGCTGCAAAGTGCTGCGCTCAACCGGTGAAAACCGGGAAAGATCAAGTTGCATGAATATACTCTCCTCTTTTAATCTCTTCCGAACCTCTTCCATTCCTCTTCATCCACAACCAACCAACTTACGCGGAAATAGATGAATTTATTATACTTTTATGCATTAAAGATGTAAAGAGATTCCGCGCAAAATAATAGAATAAAAATACGGCCATCCCGCGCCCCAAAGGGCACAGAACGGCCGTATGCTCAATGTTTGGTGCGCTGAACGTTGTATGCTTTGACCATCAGCACGGTGTACCACAGCAGCAGTACCGAAAATACCACAAAGCTGCCGGAAGAAGCCTTGCCCAGCGGCACGCTGGCAGGCGCAGCAAGGCTGGCAATGCGCAGCACCGTGTGGGCAGCCAGCAGCACCCCGCAGGCAACCAGCATCATGCGGGTGGAGCGGGTGTATTTCAGGTCGTCCACAGCGCGGCGGGCCACAGGCAGGCTGCCCCACACAAGGCCCAGCAGCAGCCACAGGTCAGCCAGCCGCAAAAACGGCGCAGCAGCGGCCAAAGCCCCGCCGGCCTGCACCCAGGAACCGCACAAAACAAGCTCCAGTGCCGTGGCCGCCAACCCGCACACAAGCGCAGCCAGCCCCTGCCGTGTCAGCAGCAGGGCGCCGATCACCAGCAGCACGGTCAGGCTCAGTTCCGCCATGGTAACGCCTTCCGGCACACCCAGGAACGCCCGCCCCGCTGCGCCGATCCCCAGCAGCAGGAACCCGGCAGCCGCATAATTGTGGCGCTTTTCCATCTTAACACGTCCTTTTTGAAAAAGTCTGTTGCATAAAACCTTGAAAGGTTAAAGGGTATTATATCACGCGGCTCCCTCTTGCGCAAGGTATGCGGCGGTGGTATAGTAATTACTATGCGGTCCAAAACGCAGCTTTTTAACTGCACCTCAGGAGGTTTCTTGTATGCATATCCCAAAAGGTCCCACCGCCGGGCTGGAACTGGCGCTGTTTGAACCCGCTTTGCAGGCGGCGCTGCAGCCTTCCCCGGATTATGATGCGGCCCGCTGGCTGTATGTGCCCAATACCTACTCCGAGTACCGTTACATTTTGGGCACCCGCGGTAAAAAGCCGCTGATCTGCGTAGGTATCAACCCATCCACCGCGGCCCCGGATGCCCTGGACCCCACCTTGCAGAGCGCCCAGCGCATTGCCCTGGCCAACGGATATGACAGTTTTTTGATGTTCAACGTGTACGCCCAGCGCGCCACCCGCCCCGATGATATGGAGCATGCGCTGAACCCCGCTCTGCACGCGGAAAACCGCAAGGCATTCCGGTATCTGCTGTCTTTATCGGACCAGCCTGCCGTGTGGGCGGCGTGGGGGAACATCATCCTGAAACGGGATTACCTGATGGACTGTATGCGGGATTTTGCCGCCGACGGCAAAGCGGCAGGCGCAAAGTGGTACACGGCAGGCCCGCTGTTAAAATCTGGTCAGCCGCACCACCCGCTGTACTTAAAAAAGGATACGCAGCTGCTGGACTTTGATATTGATGCCTATTTGTGCGCTCAGCGTGCAAAGTGAGATAGAGCAATACCAGATGATTCCCGCGGTATTGCCTTAGAATGATTTGGTATTGCCGGATAGAGGATAACCCTAGGCTTGGGAGAGGAGATAGAAAATCATGGCATTTGAAGTGGAATTTTCAAAACGGCTGGACCTGTTCGGCGCGGAAATTTTTGCCGCCCTGAATGATAAAAAGGTGGCCCTGGAGGCACAGGGCAAAAAGCTGTACAATCTTTCGGTCGGTACCCCGGACTTTGAGCCGATGCCGCACATCAAGCAGGCATTGTGCGATGCCGCCATGGTGAGCGAAAACTGGAAGTATTCCCTGCGGGACCTGCCGGAACTGCTGGATACCGTGTGCGCTTATTACAAGCGCCGCTTTGATGTGGACGGCATAACCCCGGACCAGATCATGAGCTTTAACGGCAGCCAGGACGGCATGGGCCACATGGGCCTTGCCCTGCTGAACGACGGCGATGTGGTGCTGCTGCCGGCCCCCTGCTACCCGGTGTTCATTACCGGTGTCAAGCTGGGCGGCGGCGTGCCGTACTACTATCATCTGACCAAAGAGCATAACTTCCTGCCCAATGTGAAGGAGATCCCTGACGATGTGGCCGATAAGGCCAAGATTATGATCGTATCCCTGCCGGCCAACCCGGTGGGCAGCGTGGGCAGCCCGGAGCTGTACCAGGAGATCGTGGATTTCTGCAATGCACATAAGATTCTGCTCATCCATGATAACGCCTACAGCGATATCATCTTTGACGGTGCCGTGGGCCACAGCATCTTCAACATTCCCGGTGCTGAGACCTGCGCAGTCGAGTTCTTCTCCCTGAGCAAGAGCTTCAACGTGACCGGCGCGCGCATCAGCTTTTTGGTGGGCCGCCGTGATGTGATTGCCGCATGCAAGAAGCTGCGCACCCAGATCGATTTCGGCAAGTTCATCCCGGAGCAGAAAGCCGCCATTGCCGCTATGACAGGCCCGCTGGAGCCCATCAAGGCCCAGTGTGCCGAATACCAGCGCCGCCGCGACGCCCTGTGCGGGGGCTTCCGCTCCATCGGCTGGGATGTGCCGGACAGCCACGGCTCCATGTTCGTCTGGGCACCGGTCCCGCAGGGGCACGGCACCAGCATGGAGTTCTGCATGGAAATGATTGAAAAAGCCGGCGTGATCTGCACCCCCGGCTCCAGCTTTGGCCCGTCCGGCGAAGGCTACGTCCGTTTTGCCCTGACCCTGCCGGTGGAAAAAATCACCGAAGCCGTCCAGGCTGTCAAGAACAGCGGCCTGATTGGGTAAAGCAGGCAAACGGGGAAGCAATACATAAAGGCAACACCGCACAATTCCCGCCTTGCGGCTTAAGCACCGCTCCGGCAGCTGC
>OIYG01001528.1_pt1 | contig 17060 bp, 13 predicted proteins | sample 1587861 | NCBI WGS metagenome assembly OIYG01 (sample SAMN03283272) | human gut metagenome | biome: human-associated habitat; material: feces | host: Homo sapiens | place: Peru | collected 2012 | reverse complement strand
TGTATAAGCTTTTCTGATGTGAAGCCAACATAATTGACTACGCAACATATGAGTTGTTATGTTGTGCACAACATAACAATTCCACAACAACATAGCAATGCAGTTTGAGGTGGTACATCAGCAAGTCGATATAGTAGTCATCACCATCTACCGAAATGTGGTATTGCCTGCCAATGTATGCAAAGCCACGTCCCATTTCAAGGAGAAAGTCTGTAATCTTGCTTGTCAATGTTTTCTCAATGTCAAGCTCATTTTGGAGTGCCACTGTGCCCAAAAAACTAAAATTGTATGGGTCTTTAAAAATATACTTCGCCAAATCGGACTGAAGAGGTGGCAAGGTTTGCTCAAAGTTATTGATTGCATGCCCTTTAGCATGGATATATCCATTTGCTATCTGCATAAGCATCACATCACGACTCCATCCATTCTGCGCAGTTTCTGTGATGTAATAAGCTCGTTCGGCAATGTCTTTTACTTTCGATAGAAGCGAAATGTGATGATACCAAGTAATTTGTGCAAGTGGAACTTGCACAAAGCCTTTGTCATCTTCTTTAAATTGGTCAAGTGCCACTTGACCAATTGGAATATTTTCCATTTTTGCAAGCGGCACTTGCAAAAATGGAAAATCTGGATACGCTTCAGCGAAACGTCTCATACTTTTGAGATTACTCAAAGAGTATCCTCTATCATTAGGGAACTTTTGGGATAAATCAACAGATAATTTTGATATGATATTTGCTCCCCAGCCTAATTGTCTCTGCTGTGCTAAAATTCGTTTGCCCAAAGTCCAATATAACGCCAATGTGTCAGCATTGACATTAATTGCGGTACGTAGTTTTGCTACCTCTATAAGATGCTCTATGTCTTTGCGCCATTCTGCATAACCATCAGGCAGCAAATCGGTATTTGCGTTAATAATTTCATTCATGCCTTTATTCCTTTCCTACATTTCTATTAAAGCTAAGACTTCCGAGTTGCTTCATTATCTCATCTTCCAAACGATGACTTTCAGCGAATTGTTGTGCAAGCGTAGTTCTATAATCATTCATTCGCTTACTTTCAGCCACCATTTCCCCATGGTTGTTTGGCTTTTTTACCTCCACGAAGCAAAGAGGTAAACCATTGACAAACAAAGTGATGTCTGGGCGGAATTCATCTTGACCATTCTTGCAAGTGAACTCAGCCGTAAAATGAAAAATGTTGGTTTAAATCTTTCATAACATTCAATTTGTTGCTTTAAATGCAAATATAGTGATTTCTTTTTATAAATATATGTCAACAGATTAATCTTTAACAAGATATAACAAAGAAAGGATAGCCCGTGAAAGGGCTATCGATCTACACCATTTATTATTTCACATCCGGATATATCGCTATTTTAATGACTCCATCCTTTCTGTTTTCAAAGATATCGTAGGCTTCTTCGATTTTTGAAAGAGGGAAACGGTGGGTGATGAGAGGAGTGGTGTCTATCTTGCCCTGAGATATCAGATGCAGGATTTCCTCGCAATCACAACCATCTACACCGCCGGTCTTGAAGATGAGATTTTTGCCATACATATCTGGGAGAGGTAAGAGCTGAGGTTTGTCGTACATCGCCACAATGGTAACTATCGCATTAGGGCGGGCACATTGCCATGCCAACTGGAAAATATCAGGACCGCCTGCTACCTCCATTACCACATCCGCACCACCATGCGAGCTCTGTTCCTTGACGAAAGCCTCACAATCCTCAGGTTCTACCACCAAGACCTGCGGATAATGCTCCTGAATAAAAGCTCTTCTGGCTTCAGACTTCTCGCAAACGATGATTTTCTGCGGATTCTTCAACAGCGTGCAAAGCAAACAGCACACTCCCGTAGGTCCTGCTCCGATAATCAGCACCGTATCTTCTTCCTTGATTTCAGAAATCCTTGTAGCCCAGAAACCCGTGGCAAGGATATCACCAACAAAGAGTGCCTGCTCATCACTTACATTGTCAGGAATCCTATTTAAGCCCGTGGTGGCATAAGGAACCCTTACATATTCGGTCTGCCCGCCATCGATACGACAGCCCAAAGCCCAACCGCCATGAGGAGAAGTACAGTTGTTCACATATCCATGTTGGCAGTAGAAGCATTCCCCGCAGTATGTTTCCACATTCACGGTTACTCTATCGCCTGGTTTCACATGGGTAACCTTCTCCCCTACTTCTTCTACGATACCCACCATTTCATGTCCCACAGTAATTCCGGGAACGGCACGAGGAACAGAACCGTGCTTGATATGCAGGTCGCTGGTACAGATACTGCTCATGGTAACTCTCACGATGGCATCGTGTTCATCTATCAGGATTGGTTTCTCCTTTTCGGTGAACCCAAATACACCTTGTTTTAATATATGTAAATGCTTTCATTATGACTGTAAGTTGATAATTGTTTTTATCTTTGTTTATCGGACTATTTTTCTTTTTGTTATCTGGCCGTTTTGTCAGATTGTCGAAATATTCATTTCTATTTTTTTGCGGAAATATACAAAAAATATTCGGAACCAAGTATCAAACGTTTACCCAAAAGCAACATGCTCAATCGTTTGCACAAAAAAAACCAGATAAATGGCTGATATTCAGGATAACGACTTTAAATTTTAGATAACTTTGCAACCGAAAAAGATGAATAATAAACAATTTAAAGATTATAAAAGATGATAAAAATTAATGATTCCAAACATTTAAAAGCACTACTAGCGATATGCTTCCTGCTTTTACTCCCTTTACAACTTTTTGCAAAGGATATCAAGGTTTATTTCCGTGATGTAAATAATGAAAAACTTTCCTTGTACATCTGGTGGTACGGTGATAATAATAAAGAAGTACATCCAGTTGGAGATTGGGATGCGGCATACAATCACCACTATAAAACCAAAACAATAGGTGGTAAAGAATGGAAATACTGCACCGTTACCATTGATGACAATAAGACAATGAATGTAATTATCCGAAAGGAAGGAGTAGCTCAAGGAAAAACACAAACTGTTGATATCACTGGTATAGACAAGGATACGTATTTGGAAACAAATGGTCATTTTCCAACTCCATGGTCCGGAACCTATGTACAGCAGCTGGAAGATAGTAAGACTGAAGATAGGCATAAAGAAATCATGATTTTCAACGAACTGACTCGCTCTGAAGCAGAAGGCAAGACCATCAACTACGAGGTGCGCATGAAGGCAGGTAATACTACCAAGAAGTTCTATATGACCAATGTGAGAAATCAAGAACCAGGTATCCACTCTATCAGTTCCAGTCTCTTTATGGTAGGTATCGCAGACAAGGATTTGCCAGGCGAAAACGGTAATCAAGTTGAATTCTATGTAGCAGGATCTGATGACGGACAGAAATATGACGATGGTACAACCATTACCAATGTATTCAGACCATGGGATAATAATTTTGATTTTACACTGCAGAAAGATCAAAATGGCAAGATTAAGCCCTATGCAGATTATTACAATTGCAAAAATGAAAGCGACAATACCAATACTTTCAAAATCACTAAAGGTTCAGGTGTGTCATATACCATTTGCCTGAATAACAGCAATTGGACAAAATCAGATTTTGAAACCAATAGTATAGGAGGAAATTCTAACCAATATAATACAAATAAACCAGTCGGTGATGACGATCATACTCGCTATGGAATCCGTAGTGTCAATGTTTATACCAACAAGGGTTTGACAGAAGATACAAAAGGCTATACGCTGATAGGTAACTTCTTGAAAACCAATGACCCTAACACGGATAACCAGGGCTTAGATATTGATGATAATTGGGCGCCTGATAATTCAGAGCGACAATACAAAATGGAAAGGACAGAAATGTTTGACAGTTCTGTAGGTGATCCTGGTGACATTGTCTATGAACGCATACTCAACAAGCCAGCCAACGAAAGCAATACTATGTTTTTTAATATCTGTCCTACCTCATTGCTGGAAGAAACAAGTAAAAATTGGGGAGGCTCTGAAGACTGGGATGGTACTGAAGCAAATAAAGACAAAATTATAAATGATAAGTGGAACTATATTATTCGCCCACAGATACAGGCAGGAAAAGATGCCATCTCATTGCAAGGATGCGTAGAAATAACCCCGACCGACGTGTATAAAATCAAGAATGACAAAGGTGAGGAAATAGAAACCTGCATCATGAACCGCAGCCAGGCATTCAATGCCAACATGGATGATAACAACTATTCTCAGTTCACTGTCTATCTCAATGTCACTAAATCTATGTACACTATTGTTCCAATGGAATCCATCGACCTGATAGGAAATGCCGTCGGCATCATCAACCGTGGTACGGGAAAGTGGCAGCAGGGACAATGGGAAAACGGTGAGCGCCAGTATCATTATGTGAGAATGGCAAGAAATGCTAAGCTTGACAAGACAACTGACAAAGATACAGACAGCGAGCAGACCACAAAATGCTGGGAATATACAGGTAAGTTCTATCACTATGATGTGGCAGGAGGTCGCGGCGGAGACAATGCAAGTAATGGTTTCCGATTCCTCACCAACCAGACTTATGTACGTAACTATATAGAGGATGCTTATCGCCCAGAGCATTTCACGGAAGAACAAAAGACGAACAGTGATTATCAAGAGAAGCTGGCAGTCAACAACCCTTATTGGAATGAGGTAATGCTTGACCCTTACAATGGCACAGACATGAACAATCCTATCACCCCATATAATCCAACCGGAAGCCCGATCTATGGAAGTCTTGGCAATGAGCGTGATGAAGGATTGCACATTGGTTTCGTACTGCCAGAGGATATTTATACCATGCGTTTCTGGCAGACTACCGACAAAGACGGTAAGGTTGTGAAGGCTTGGTACACATTGGGCGAGAGCGTGACACCTCCTGATCCATTACCAGCAAACACGGAAGTATATGATAACTTGAACTGTATCCGCACATTCAGTTCATCTGTGGCTTATCAGAAACCAGAAAAGATGAAAGTCTTCATCGTGGACCAATATGAAAATGGTCAGGCACACCTGAAGGAAATCAATTACATTCCTGCCAATACAGGAGTAATCTTAGCTTACAACAAAGATGATGCAAAATATATGAAGAAGGATTCTGCGAACTTGGTATTTGTAGGCGATGCAGATAAAGAAGACCAACAGTATATCTTCGAGAAATTCCCTTCCATCAACTTTGTGGAGAAGCAGAATGCAGGCGAGGATATCGGTCAGAACTATCTGATGCCATCAGTTGCTTCGAAAGAAGTAAAAACAACAGAATACAAAGAAGAAAACACGAAGGAAATTGCTTATCGCAACTATATGTTTACCGCCTACAAGAAGAAGGGTAAAGAAAATTACACCTTATGTTTCAAGCGTGTGATCACAGGTAAGACATCGAAGAATAGTGCTTATCTCCGCTTGCCAGCAGATTTGTGTGGTGGCACAAAGGTAACAACCAACGATGAGAAGATTATCGGATCGTCAGCCCAGTTCCCTGAATATACTCCAAGTGCCAGCAAGGAGTGTTTCGCCAGCATCTTATGGGGAGATACTGAAGCTACAGGCATCCAAAATGTGAATACAAATAATGCCACAACAACTTCTACAGTGGCTGACATTTATTTCACTCTTCAGGGTGTAAAGATTAATAAGCCATCAGCTCCTGGCATTTATATTAAGAATGGCAAGAAAGTAATGGTTAGATAAAAAATCAAATATAAAGAAATTATGAGAAAAATATATCAGATGCCGAAGGTTAGAATCATCACCCTACCGACCATAGAAAATTTAATGGCCGGTTCTAATGAACCGGGTGTCGTTTCTTCTGAGCAAGGTAAAGGAGAAACCACAGGCGGGGATAGTTATATCGTCTTAGGTAAGCAATACAATGCTTGGAAAACATGGGATGAAGAAGAATGAAAAAGTACTTTGCTTTTTTACTCGCAGCCATAAGCATGATGCCTGTAGCTGCTAAGAAACAACCCCAACCAATGGGCGTATGATGCCATCGTATATTGGAATGCTTCACCTGAATATCTCGCCCAATGCCAGCCTTCGCTGCGACGTACTCCACTTTGATGCGAATGGAGCACTGGAGTTGGGCAACAAGATGTTCCAATTCATAGAGAAAAAGAAATTTTAGAAACCATAAGCAATTGCTTATCATATTAAAAAAGGTTTCGTTCCGTAGTATGGAACGAAACCTTTTATTAGTTATAAATACATTTACCTATATAAGATACTTATTCTATAGCTTATCTTTTGTAATAATCATAGAGGAAAGCGTCAAGAAGAGTCCATGACGAAGAGTCTCTTCTTCCCTTTTTTTTATTCCTCATCCGGATATATCGCTATTTTAATGACTCCATCCTTTCTGTTTTCAAAGATATCGTAGGCTTCTTCGATTTTTGAAAGAGGGAAACGGTGGGTGATGAGAGGAGTGGTGTCTATCTTGCCCTGAGATATCAGATGCAGGATTTCCTCGCAATCACAACCATCTACACCGCCGGTCTTGAAGATGAGATTTTTGCCATACATATCTGGGAGAGGTAAGAGCTGAGGTTTGTCGTACATCGCCACAATGGTAACTATCGCATTAGGGCGGGCACATTGCCATGCCAACTGGAAAATATCAGGACCGCCTGCTACCTCCATTACCACATCCGCACCACCATGCGAGCTCTGTTCCTTGACGAAAGCCTCACAATCCTCAGGTTCTACCACCAAGACCTGCGGATAATGCTCCTGAATAAAAGCTCTTCTGGCTTCAGACTTCTCGCAAACGATGATTTTCTGCGGATTCTTCAACAGCGTGCAAAGCAAACAGCACACTCCCGTAGGTCCTGCTCCGATAATCAGCACCGTATCTTCTTCCTTGATTTCAGAAATCCTTGTAGCCCAGAAACCCGTGGCAAGGATATCACCAACAAAGAGTGCCTGCTCATCACTTACATTGTCAGGAATCCTATTTAAGCCCGTGGTGGCATAAGGAACCCTTACATATTCGGTCTGCCCGCCATCGATACGACAGCCCAAAGCCCAACCGCCATGAGGAGAAGTACAGTTGTTCACATATCCATGTTGGCAGTAGAAGCATTCCCCGCAGTATGTTTCCACATTCACGGTTACTCTATCGCCTGGTTTCACATGGGTAACCTTCTCCCCTACTTCTTCTACGATACCCACCATTTCATGTCCCACAGTAATTCCGGGAACGGCTCGAGGAACAGAACCGTGCTTGATATGCAAATCACTGGTACAGATACTGCTCATAGTTACTTTCACGATGGCATCGTGTTCATCTATCAGGATAGGTTTCTCCTTTTCGGTGAAACCAAATACACCTTGTTTAATATATGTAAATGCTTTCATTATGTTTGTAAGTTGATAATGATTAAAATCTAATGGTTTTATTGGTTGTAGAAATATCCATTTCTATCTTTTGTGCAAATATACAAAAAATATTCGTATTAGGCTCTTTTTGAACAGAATTTCATGCAAAAGTTCCTGCCTTGCCCTTCAAGCGGTCCCTCGGGGATCACGTGATGGGGAGGTGGTGAACAAGAGACGAGCAACCGTTGCTCACGAGGCGGGCAACGAGTGCCCAAACTAAGGACTAAAATTTGGGCAACACAATGATTGCCAAAATCAATCATTTTATCATCCTAAAAATCATCCGGATACTAAAAAAGTTTCGCTCCTTAGCATGGAACGAAACTTTCACTTAGTTATAAATACTTTTACTTACAAGATAAGGAACGTATTCTATATCTTATCTTTTGTAATAATCATAGAGGAATGCATCAAGGAATGCACCACGCATATTGGTCTTGTAGAAATTACCATTCTTGTCTAATATCAGACAAGCAGGAATACCATTGATACCATACTCTCCCATTACCATACCACCGAAACCTTCAGGGTTGCGCAACTGGGTCCAGTTCATACCTTCTTTCGCCATTGCCTTCTTCCAGTCTTCATCTCTTTCATCCACGGAAATGCTGATGATATTGAAATCCTTGTACTTCTCATGCACCTCCTTGAGATGAGGAATCTCCTGACGGCAAGGATGACACCAGGATGCCCAGAACTCCAACATGGTATATTCGCCCTTCTTGATGAGGGAGGACAATTTCACCTGCTTACCCTGTGGAGTGAGAAGCGTACCATCGATGAAGCGGTTGCCTACGGCTGTATGCTTCGCCATTTCAGACTGTGCCTGAAGCATAGGATACTGAGGAGAATTGCCCCAATCATTCTTCAACCAACCCATCATCTCATCGATTTCGGCTGAGGTATAAGGAGTTGGAAGGGCTGAAAAGCTCTCATTGAGCAAGTCGAAAGCTACCAATGAACTGGTATGATCCTGGATAAACTTGCTGGTTTGCTGGCGCATATCGTCCATCAACTGGATAGCCTCCTTTGCCAAGGCCACTCTCTGTGCCAGAACCTTACAGTTGTTGATACTGTCGTTCAGGCTATGCAGTTTATCCTGGATAGGAGTCATCAGGTCGAGATAAGCCTGATAGGTATCCTGTGTCGCAGAACCCTTGATGACAGGTGTGATCATACTCATATCCTTCTCGGTAGGGAAACCAGTAAGATCTACATCATAGGTCATTGGCTTGTTTTCGATATAGATACGACTGGCGAAAATCTTCTGATAGTCAGGTTCTGCCACACCCGGTTCATTCATATCGATGACCATCTGGTACTGTTCAGGCTGATTCACATCCCCCTTGAGCACAAACTCGCCGTTCTTGATAGTAGTACTATCCAGGTTGCTCACCTTATCGATATCATATTTCTGCAGCATGACGGTGCAGCCTTCCACGTTACCCTTCACCGTACCTTTCAGTACACAATTCTGGGCATTAGCCACCATTGCCAGCATTAAGCCAGCAATGGTCATCATTGAATTTCTCAATTTCATCATTTTCTTTTGATAAAGTTCAAATATTATTCTAAAATTAGTTGTTTACATATTCCGGATTCTGCTCCAACAGATTGTTGGCACCCATAGATGCCTTTGGAATTGGGAGCAGGTATCTTCTAAATGTTGGCAACTCAGCTTTCTCGTCTTCAGTCCAACCTTCGAAACCACCCTTACGGTTGTAGCGGCAGAGGTCAAACCATTCCTCGAAATTCTCATTACTGATGTCCACCAACTTATGCTTGAGGATTTCACCCAGCAGATCGCCGTCGGCAATAGCGTTCACATCGTCCTCCGTATATCCAGCACGTTCGATGACTGTAGCCAAGAGCGTACGAGCCTTAGCATACTGCCCCAAACGAGCCTCTGCTTCAGCAGCGATATAATAAACTTCAGCAAGGCGCATGAAGTAATAAGAGTCAGCATAGAACATTTCAGGAGTCAACTTGTTATATTTTCCTATACCATTCATGGCATCTCCCTTATAGGCCCATGTATATAGCGCATCGTATGAAGCTACATCTTCATCACCTGGGAAGAATGGGAAATCACTACCATCTCCACCAGGGATAACTACTCCACCGTCGCCGCCAGGAATGACTACATCACCGCCATCGCCAGGAATAACTACTCCATCGCCAGAAGCACTTCCATCTGAAGAACCATCAGGATCAGGAACTACCACATCGCCACCAGTATCCACGTCAGGAACCATATCATCCGCTACTTTCGTGAGCAATGAACCTGGAGAAAACATATACCAGTTTGAGTCCATCAACTCACTTGGATTGGCGGTATAAGGAGCAAAGAGCATCTCCTGAGAATTAAACTGTTCGTCGAAGATCTTGGCATAATCGCTTTCCAAAGCATAACCAGCTGCTTCAGCCTCACTGATCACTTCCTCTGCCAGTCTTGCTGCATCAGCATAATTATCCTGAGCCATATACATTTTGGCTTTCAAAGCCTTGGCGAAAACGGAACTCATGTGATAATGATCTGCAGGCTGCTGTTCACAGTGAGCAATGGCATAGTCGAGATCATCAGATATCAACTTGTAAGTTTCAGCCACAGTAGAACGCTTGCGTGGTTGGTTATCTCTTACCAGTTCATCCTGGAAGATGCAGACACCGTATGGTGAATCCTGCTTCCAATATTCTCCAAAGCACTTCAGGAGAGTAAGGTAAGCCAAGGCACGCTGGCAACGAGCCTCTGCAATCATCTCTGTACGTTTCTCCTCGCTCAGTCCTGGTATATTCTTGTTGATATGTACCAGGAAGGTATTGGCCGTATTAATCACATTGTAGTAGGCGGTATAAGCCGTCTCCACATTACTGTTATTGGTTTCGATGTTCTCGGCAGCAAACTCATCCGCCCCCATCACCATCGCCTGAGTCTGGGTATGAGCCATAGACGACATTCCATAGCGCAGGTAAGATACACCCGTGCTGCGCCATGAGGCATAGACACCATTGAGCGCCGTCTGTGCAGTTGAGACATCAGTGATATAATTGTCATCAGTAACCACATGTTCTGGTTCGATGCCGTCGAGGCTACCTATCAGGTCACACGATGTAAGAGTCAGTGCTGTGGCTGAAAGGAGCGTAAGAAATTGAAATCTTATATGTTTCATAATCTACAGTCTTTGTATGAGTTAGAATTGTAATTTCAGACCGATGGAGAAAGAACGGCTCATTGGATAAACGTCCTTATTCTCTGTAGTCTTTAAGAAGGCATTTGTTGCCGACATGTCTGGATCCAAACCTGGCCAGTTGGTAATGGTAAACAGGTTGGTGGCTGTGAAGAACACAGATGCTCCGCTGATGTGCAGGCGCTCCAGAAGAGATGGCTCGAAATTATAGGAGAGCGTGATATTTCTCAGACGGAAATAGGAGTTGGAATATACATAGCGGTCGTTGGTATTTGTATTGTCCATGCTTGCAGGCAACCATACCAGCTGAGCATACTTGGCATCCGTACGATCCGGTGTCCAGGTATTGCCGTACATTTCTCTCAGAATACTCTGACCCAGACTACCGGCTGCTGATTCCTGCATAGTACTGTAGTATGCATGACCTCCAAACTGATACTGGAAGAGCATTGACAGGGTGAGGTTCTTATAAGATAAGGTATGAGACCAACCTCCGAACACCTTTGGCTCCGGATTGGCAATAGCCGTACGGTCTGCCTCGGTAATATAGCCGTTGCCATCTGTATCCACAAACATATAGTCGCCTACGTGAGCGCCATTCTGATAGGAATCATATCCGTTTGCCTGTGCCTGAGAATTCAGTTCATCAATCTGTTTCTGACTCTGGAAAATACCAGCCACCTTGTAACCCTTCACGGTTCCCATCGCATGACCTTCCATGTAGAGATCCTGGTGAATCATGTCGAGTGTAGAACCATTGAGCTTGGTTATCTTATTCTTGTTGGATGAGATACTGAGCATCGTATTGTAGGTAAAATCCTTGGTGCGAACCACATCTCCACCGATAGAGAACTCGAAACCATTATTGGTCAGGTCGAGAATATTGCTGTAGAATGTACCGATACCAAACTCCAAGGCGATAGGAGCTGGAGCCAAGGCGCCATCTGTCTTACGATGATAGATATCAAAGCTACCGTTCAGTCTGCCATTGAAGAACGAGAAGTCAACACCAGCATTGTACTCAGTAGTCATCTCCCACTTGATATCCTTGTTAGGATAAGTAGTGGCTAAGGTAATGGCACTCTGTCCACCGTAGATATTGGAGTTGAAATACTGGATGTAAGAGAAGTCGGATACATTGGTAGAACCTGTCTTACCCCAGCTCAGACGGAGTTTCAGATCATCCACATCCTGTACGGATGCCATGAAAGGCTCCTGATTGACACGCCATGCCAAAGAAAGTGCAGGGAAAGTACCACGCTTGTTGCCAGGACCAAACTTGGATGACTCATCGGAACGGAGACTGAAGTCGAGCAGATAACGTGAAAGATAATCATAGCTCAAACGGCCATAGAGGGAATTGAGTCCACTCTTGGAATAAGTCTCCATAGGCTTGTTGACGGTAGTTGCAGAACTGGCATTGTTGAGCACATCGTCATTAGGGAATCCGCTGTAAGCCTGGTCGTGTTCCTTGCTCCAGTATCTGTCAGCACTATAACCAGCCATCACGTCGAAGCGATGGTCGTCAGTAATCTTGAATTTATAGTCAGCACGGAAGTTGATAGACGTATTCGTGTTGCGATAGTTAGCCTCTGCGAGCGTAGAAGTTGGTTCTGTCTCATACTGTTCCGGCAAGGAAACCTTTGGAGAGAAATAGCTGTTGCTGAAGATGAAACGGGATATGTTGGCATCAGCATGGAGGGTAAGACCTTCAATAGGCTTGATGTCAATATAGACATTTCCGGAGAACTGGTCGTTCTCATATTGGGTCTTTCTCTGGAGTTTGCCCACCGGACTTGCATCCATATAGCTACTTGTATATTCGCCAAACTTATCTACTCGATTCAGGTTACCGTCTGCATCGCGTACGGTCAGGTCTGGGCGAGTCTTCCATGAGTCGTTGTCATAACCCAATGCAGGATCGTTGCTGCCGCTCTTGCGAGAAGAGTAGGTATAGTCGAGCACACCACCCACGGTGATATACTTATTGATTTCAGAATCCAAAGAGAGTCTCGCACCATATCTCTCCATACGGTCGTTGATGAGCAGACCTTCCTGGTTCATACCGTTGAAGGAGAATGAATAGTTGGTCCGGTTGCTGCCACCTCTGATGGCTACATTATACTGGTGAGTAGGCGCATTCTTGTTGATCACCTCCTTAGCCCAGTTGGTATTCGTCGTACCAAAGAGACTCTCTTTGAGTCCATTATATGTATAGACACCCGTCTCAGCATTATATCCGATGTTACCAAATTGGCTCAGATAGTCGGCTACGCCATACATACCTACCATCGAACTGCCGTCATTCATGCCGTTTACCGTATTGCGCAGGATTTCGTCCTGTACATTCTTGTATTCAGCCGTGTTCAGCGGTTCATAATTCTTGATAGGATTGCTGAAAGAGAAGGTGTAGCCGAAGCTTACCTTGGTCTTTTCATTGCGCTTACCATTTTTTGTCTTGACGATGACCACACCGTTGGCACCACGAGAACCGTAGATGGCTGTGGCAGCAGCATCTTTCAGCACATCGATGCTTTCGATGTCGTTAGGAGAAATATTAATGAGCGGATTGATACCGGTATCCTCCATGAAGGTAGGCACACCGTCAATCACGAAAAGAGGCTGGTTGTTGTTGCCCTTACCCGATTTTGGATAAGGAGAAGTGATACCACGGATATTCAACTTAAGGGTAGAACCCGGTTCACCATTGGCAGTTGTGGCCAACACACCCTTCACGGTACCTTGAAGAAGTCCGTCGATTGTAGGAGTCGTTGCTGCCAATTTGCTGATCTGTTCCTGGTTTACGGTAGAGATGGCGCTGGTTACATCCTTGCGACTCTTGCTGCCATAACCGATTACTATGAGGTCGTCGAGAGCCACATGATCCAGTTCAAGCATCATGTTCTGTTCTTTCACACCCATGAATTCGATAGATTTCGTCTTGAAACCGATGCTCGAATACACAATTTTAGGATGAGACATGGAAGGGAATTCCAGGATATAATTGCCGTCAGCATCTGTGATGACACCATAGTTAGTGCCTTCAATCTTGACGGTAACTCCTACCAGAGGATTTCCTTCAGAATCAATAACACGTCCTTTCACAAAAGTGTGACCTTTTTCTTGAACTTTTACAATACTCATCTCTTCGCCCATGCTTGCAGGAGGGGTAGCATGGACTGCTCCCACTGAAGCTGCTGCCATCAGGAGCAACAGGCTTTTTTCCTTCTTCATAATAACTATGTGTTAGTTGAACTTCATATTGATGTTGCAAATTTAATAAAAAACATTGATATACCTAACAATTTGCTAAAAAATTAACGAAAATCTGCATAAATATTTAAATTTCGGGGAAAATAAGCTGGAATAACAGCTAAAAAGACAAAAAAAGCCGGTTCTTATACACTTTGAAGAACCGGCTCATATTTATTCTCATTTGATTTTCTTCATCGGATGACGCTGAGTTAACGGAACATCTTTAATTTCCATCTGGCTTGGTAACATCCAGGTCTGTGGATGGATACCAGAGGAACTTATTGAAGTCATCAGGCTGGGCTGGATTGAAATCCTGCCAGTCTGGACGGAGATATTTCAGGAATGGCAGATGAAGCTGCTTCATTCCCATCACCACCATCTTGGCCACCTCATAGGCTCCGTATGGATTGAAGTGGGTATTATCCTCTAATGCCTTCGGCTGATTAGGATAAGTGTTGGCTGGATAGTGAACCAGCGATTTCTTACTGTTCTCATAACCCAAAGTCTCGAAGAATGTACGGGTCATATCATGCAGTTCGATGACAGGCACACCCTCTCTTTTTGCCACAGCTCTCATGGCATCAGGATAGTCGCCATGCGTTTCCTGTATTTTGCTGCGGGTAGCTTTGTCAAAGAAACGGCGCTGGGTAGGAGTCACAAAGATGATGTTTCCTCCCTTCGCGCGCACCTTATCTATATACTGCTTCAGATTGTAGGAGAAATTATACCAGGCTCCACTTCCTGGAGTCTTCTCTTTCTGGTCGTTGTGTCCGAACTCACAAATCACATAGTCGCCCTTCTTCATCATGGCCAATACTTTCTCCAGACGGTTGGAAGCTAAGAAGGATCCGGCTGTCAATCCGCTCTCTGCATGATTGGAAATAGCTACTTCCGAACCAAACCAGCGTGGAATCATCTGTCCCCAACTGGCGTATGGTTCATGAGCCTGATCCACTACGGTTGAGTTACCACAGAGGAAGATGGTTGTGGCAGTCGTGTCACGCTCTATCTTCACCTGTTTTACGGCAGGAGCAGCACCATAGAAGTCAAGAGTCAGCTTGTCATCCCAATCAGGTGTGCCCTTCTCACGAGGTTTGATACGTACGTTCATCTTATCAGAAATCTTAGGTGAACGCTTGTTGACGATAAACTGGACGGTCTGGAATTTACCCTTCTTGGTAGAGATTTCATCCACCATGAGTCTTCTGGCTTCAGCACGCACCACCGTCTTGGCTGCCTTTTTCTTGGAGCCGAGGACAACCGTCACCTTGTAGTTGCCATCAGGCACTTCCACAGCGTAACTTTTAGGATTTTGCTTACTCAGATCTACGTCGAAAGTCTGGGCTTTCACATTTGCGGACATCGCCAACATCATCATACCGGCGATTAGCCATTTCGTTTGTTTCTCCATTATATGTTTTAGTTATTTGTTAATTTGGCTACAAAAGTACAATATCTTTTTCAAAAACATTAGTTTTTCCGTTCATTTTTTGCATATTGTTCAGATATTACTTCGCCATATTGTAGGACTCGTCTTGACGATGCGGGAGAAGACTCGGGAGAAATAGGAAGCAGAAGAGAAACCGACATGATAAGCTACTTCTTCCAATGTGGCACCAGGATGAGCCAACATATAGACCTGTGCCTCCTTGATGCGCAAGGTGGTAATCCAGGTACTGAAATTGACGGCATGTTTCCCGTTGATATAACGGGAAAGATAAACCTTATTGGTACCCATTTCGGAAGCCAAACTGTCGATGGTCAACTGGGATGAGAGATACTTCTTATCATCCACCCACTGCTGTAAGCGTGCTCCGAATAGATTCTCATAATTCTCCAACTTAGACGTTTCCGGCTCCTGGTTGGAATCGTTTTCTATTTCATCATTCATCACTGACGCTAAATTGAGCGTGCCATAATATGGGCGGTAATTGATGAAAGAGATGACGATATAAAGATTGACACTGACGATATACACCTGGTAGGCATAATTGAAATAGATTCCGAAGAAGAGAGTGAGATAGGCAAAGACACCCAAGAGGCACAGGAAGAAGAGGCTTTTCTTCGTCCAGAACATGAAACGCTGCATATTATCATCGGAGAAGTAATTATCCAACTGTTCCCTTTTCTTCCTATAGATAAACTGGAAATGGAACATGTATCTTACCACGATGCTACAGAAAAGCAGGGTGGAAATGATATACAGATAATAGGCATAAGGTGCCAACGGCTCCCATAGGGAAATCCAGGAAATGGAAACCGTCAATATCCAATACCCAAAATCCTTCAGCATCCTCTTTTTATTGATATATTGCGAATCCAACAGGGAGGCAAATGAATAGGCAAAGCATATACATGTCAGGAAAAACAGGCTGATGTCCATACAGGCAATGATGGAATTGAGTGCCTCCCAATCTTGCGAAGAAAAGATTTCCAACCAGAGAAATAGGTTGATGAACATGACAAAAAATGCTGATGCCAAGAAATATTTTGCCTTACGATAAGGGGGCATAGTCTGCAGTATCTGGTACTCTCAGGAACACCAGGATAATGCCTATCACCAGATAACAGGCATCGACACACTGAATCAGTTCTGCGAAATAATTTTCCAGTAACTCCATAATGAACTGCTTTTATTAAATCCATAAATTATCATCACTTTCTTTTAGCACACTTTTATTCGCATAGCAATCTGATTGCCATCCGAACAGAGAGTATATATTACACATACATAATCTACTAAAAGTCCTTAGATCTTGAGTATATTGAAGATCGTCGTTAGGTTTTTATCACATTTTGTTGAGTCTATATGATGTTTATAGGCATAGTTTTTCAACTACCCTGCTTGCAAAAATACAAAAAATAAGTTATCTCCAAATTATTTAAGCAAAAAAAATGTGTTATCCCAGCAGAATTTCTGCCAAGATAACACATTTTTAATATATTTCACTGTTTAATAGTACGCTACATATACTTCTGATTACCAGTTGTCGCTGTCAAATGGATCGGAGGAACCACCCCAACTAGGATCGGAACCCCAATTAAAGATACGATCGTGATCATTACCATCTGGGTCAGTTTTATCATTTGCGAAATCGACAGTCCAACTTATGGAGTTGCTTGCCATCAGCATATTCTCCAAGAGAACCATGTGTATTTCTGGTTTAATATATTGAGTTTTCATCATAATCATCCTTTCTTATCTTCAATAAGTTA
>OIYG01001527.1_pt1 | contig 17061 bp, 7 predicted proteins | sample 1587861 | NCBI WGS metagenome assembly OIYG01 (sample SAMN03283272) | human gut metagenome | biome: human-associated habitat; material: feces | host: Homo sapiens | place: Peru | collected 2012 | reverse complement strand
TGGTATTGTTACCTGTACCAGCATCTGCATAACCTGTTACGACTACCTTTGCCTCAGGATACTGGTTCAAGTAGTCAACTACTTCCTTGATCTTTGCGTCCTCAGACTCACGAATCTTATTGGAGTTGATAACGAAGAATACATCACGTCTGATTTCTTCAACCTTCTTCTCCTCTACTGGAGCTGGTTTAGGTTCTGGCTTTACATATTCCTCTACTGGACGTGGAGCAGGAACTTCCTTCACAGGCTCAGTCTTGGTGTGGCTCTTGCCGAGGTTGATGCGAAGACCAGCGAGTGCGTTGAAGTACCAGTCTGGGTTGTCTGCGTTCTTGGAATTGTACTTGTCGGTAGTGATATTGGCATTACCCTCCAACATGATGCTTACAGACTTGCTTACCTTAAACTCTAAGTCGAGACCTGCACGACCGAATGGACGAACCTTAGTACCATCCCAGAGATACAACAAGTTGTACTTGTCGAGGTCCTTGATGTGTGCACCAATTTCATTGGCCTCGTCGTTACCCCAGGCGATGTTGGCACCACCACCGACGAAGGCAGTCACGTTGAACACACGGTTAGGATTCCAGCCACAGAAGAGATTGCTCAAGTTGAACATGAAATCCAAACCTGGAGCCACGTAGTTGAATTTATAGTCAGCAGAGAATGGCGCATCACCGATTTTATCACGATAAGCAGCCCATCCGCCCTTGCTCTGCCATCCGTTAGCCTGGAGGCGCATACCGAAAACAGGGTTGAACTGGTAGCCGATACCCAACTGAACGTTAGGTGAAATCAAGTCGCCGAACTTAGCCTCGCCGAGGGTGTACTGTGCTCCACCCTGGAGATCCAAGAACCAATGCTTTTTGAAAGTGTACACATTCTCCTCTGAGTCTGTGTAAGTGGCCTGAGCCATAGCAGCTGTGCTCATACCCATCAAAGCAGCAGCCAATAAAACTTTAGACTTTTTCATAACTGTTTAATTGTTTTATTATGTAATACTTATTGTTTCTCTTTTTTGTCTTCTAGCTGCGAGCAGCTAGAAGACTTTCTATATTTACTTCTTGACAACCTTCTTGCCGTTGACGATGTAGATGCCAGGGCGAGACATGTTTTGTACTCGACGACCCATCAAATCGTAGATGATGCTTGGTTTATCCGAATCAGTAGTAATCTCATCAATACCTGTAACCGCATCATTATCTACAGTGTAGGTAAATGTCATTCTTTCATTTGCATGGCAGAGAGAAGGACTTATGGATGTCTTGTCTTGCAAGTACTGTCCGAAATTAGCATCTCCAAAAGTTCCAGCTAAGAGAACGACAGCATAATCATCCTTTCTAAGCTCACCTTCTTGTATTGGATTGTCAAATACCAACTTTAATATGTAGTAATTTGGCATGTCATCGCGGGTGGACTTAACTAAGCGTCCTGAGCGTATAGTTGCATTATTGTCATATCTTGCGATTCTTACCTCCATGTTTGGATCAGCTACAAGATCTGTAATATTGTTCTTGTTTACGCAGATGCAGAAATCGTTAAAATCCGTATCCTTGATAACGTCATTCGAAGGAATGAGCTTGAAGCGAGATAAATCATAGTTGATGCCCGCATCTTCGCCAGAACCGTTCTTTCCTATTTCAAATGTGTATCGGATGGTCTGGGTTTTGACTTCATTGCCATCCAGCATATAGTGGAATGCACCTTCTTTCAAGACCAATGCATACTTGCCGTTACTTAGGTTGTTTAATGCAACCGTGAATGTATTGTCACCATTTGCTGTAAGTTGAGCCTTTGCTATGACGGTAGAAGATGACTGACTTGTGAAATATATGTTTGCGTCGTCTGCCAGTGAAATCTTTGCAACCTTAGGGAATGTCAATGTCAAAGTCTGCTGGTTGTCACTTACAATGTCTGGAGTGATAGAATAAGCTGTTTCCACAGTCTTGATTGCATCAGCTGGCTTGCTCGTTTCTTCCAATTCAAAAGCGGTTGACACATTCTCAGTGAATAGAAGTGTTGTAGAGCCAGGAGTAGAGTTTACCTTCTGCTTGGTGAAATCCACGCTAGCATATGTGGAAACTTCCACACCGTCACCACCTTTGCCTAGTGAACCCTGGAAAGAGAACAGACCGAATACTTTTTGTGCCTCCACTTCCTCATTGGTAAATTTGCTCCATGTCAAGTTCTTCACGTTAGAAGTGACATCATCTGTTACGTTCTTTGAAGATGTTCCATCATATACGTCATTGATATTGGTCAGCACGTGGAGATACTTGTCATCAGATGGAGTTTGGAAAGAAAGCGTTCCGTCACCATTGTTTGTTGCATAGAATGCAGTCGCTTCGTTCTTGTTGGTAGTGAGGCTTACTGCATTATTATTGTAATAAAGATAAAGTCTTTTACCACTGTTGTTGACTGCTGCTATGTGATAATACTTGCCTGTAGTTGGCAACGTGACATTACTCTCTTTATAGAAATTGTCAATAGCAACTTGTAGTTGTTCGTCTGTAGGCGTATTTTCAGCATTAACCAAAGCTGCTAAAGCTTGTCGTGCAGTGCTGTTTTCTGCTGGTAAACCTAGACCGGAGGCATTGATTAAATCTTTTGCCAGTTTCATCGTTTCCGAATCATCTATTACGTATGTCAGGGTAAAGGCAGGATTATATCGCTCACGAGAAGTATTACCTTTCATCAAATTGAATATGGTCTTTTCTGGAATGATGATTTTATATACGCCTTTCTCCGTAATCTCATTTTCGAGATTTGACATTTTTAATGTTACTGTTTTTTCAGCCGTCTTCTCTACAGTGAGTGCGCAAAAGTCTTCTCCGTTTTTGGTCACATAAAAATCTGTGTTTTCTACACCGCCTATAGCATTGTCGTAATGGAGAGTAAATTCCAAAGGTAGCTTTTGATATGTACCTTCTGCTGGTGTTACAGAAGAGAAGGTAAATGTATTCTTTGGGGCTTTTACTGTGAAAGTGTAAGTCAAAGCTTTGTTCTCAAATCCTTCAGAGTTTTTGAATGTCTTTGCTGGAATGGTAATGGTATAGGTGCCATCGTCCTCAACTTTATTGGCAGGGGTAATCCTGACAACCTTGCCAGAAACGGAAACGTTGAGATCTTGAGAGCTAGTTCCATTACTCATGGTGAGTTTACTTGAGGAGGCTTGATATACAGAGGTATCAAAAGTTAGCACCAAACTCCCAAAGCTGTCAAGCACACTTCCTGTGGAAATGTTAGAAGATGGAACCAAAGTTTCAGAAGGGGTAGTGTAGTAAACGTATATTTGTTGTAGCTGTGATGCTTGTGCACTGTTGAAGAAGCTAACATTTGTGGTGCTCTTTCCTTCGTCACTTTTCCAGAACTTATAACTTCTGTATGGATCTTGGTAACCAGGTTGACCTTCGGCAAGATGCAAGTCGCCAATGATGCTTAGGTCTGAAATGCGAATAGAATCAAGCTTACTATCCTCATTGCAGCCAAAAGTCATAGTAGTGGTTGCTGTTACACGAAGATAATAGGATGTCTGGTCATTTCTAATAATTGTCACGTATTCAGATCCGATTGGCTGTGAGCCGGCTTTGAAACTGATATTGGTCTGCCCATTTTTGAAAATAGTATTGGTGGTTTTGACAAAGTCACCATTTTCTGTACCTGGGGTGATGGCAGGGGTTAGACTGCTTGGTGTACAGAAATCATATACTGCCACTCTATGTATCTGTGCAAAACTATTTGCAGAAGCTAAGAGTAAGAGGAATAGTATTGCTTTTTTCATTGTTGTTTTTGATAAAATTAGCGCATGGTTTCGTCGATTTCGTCGGAAGCCGTTTTGATGCAGAGTTTCCAACTGCCATCCACTTTCACTGGGTTAAACATATATGCAGTTTTTGCTGGCTCTGTTGTTCCTGCTTGCTCGGCAGTTGCCCATACTACACTGTATTTTACATCATTGCAACCTTCTAGTTGGAAGGAATAATAGGTACGTTCATATTCCTTGACAGGGAACATCATGAATTTTGTGCGATATTTCCTCTTCAGTTCTTCAGAGAGAGGTTTCACTTGCTGTGGAGAGTCTATATATTCATACATGTTGCTCAAAACCTTGTCATATTGCTTGGCCTTTAAGTCTTCCATTGCATTATCACAAAGCTTTAGCATGACAGCTGTGTCTTCAGCAGTCAATTCGCTTCTGAATTCATCTACACGCTCTTCACGAGATTTCTTTTTGTCGCCACATGAGGCAAAGGCAAACATCAGAATTGCCACAAAGGCAAATAGAATATATTTCTTCATAATCATGTAAGTTTATATAATGAAAAGAGGGTGTGCCGCTCTTTTAGGCACACCCTCTAATTAGAGCTATTTTGATACTATGTATCACTGAAATTTACTCGTGACCCAAAGTAGTCTTGATGTTGATCTTAACGTATGTGGTGAATGTACCCCACTCGTACTCAACAGTTACAGGAACCTTAACGTAGAACTCATTTACGTTGTCACCATTGTTCTTGTAGTAGATAGCACCGAACTTCTCAGGATTCTCGTTCATGTACTTAACGAGGGCATTGTTCTTAGCCTCATACTGGAAGCCATTAGTTGCACCGTAAGCAGTGTTAGGCTGTCTCAAGTTGAATGTGTAAGTCTCCTTGAGGTTCATCTGTGGATATGTACGCAACTCAGCCTCTGTTGTAACTTCGCTCAACTTCTTCTCTGTACCATAGTGCATGTTAGTCAATACCTTAGATGGAGTAACATCTACAGTGATTGCCTTAACATTGTAGTATGCCCAGAACCAAGTGTTCTTGCCCCACATGTAACCATTAGCTTCACCACGCCAGTCAAACATCTTCAAGATGTCGATGAGGTAGATAGTGTTACCGTTGGTGTTAGCATCAACCATCTGCTGCTCTTCAGTAGCCTTCAAGTTGATAGGACGCTGCCAGCTTGCGAGGTTAACACCCTCAGCAACCTTCTCAGCGAGACCACACTTAGTAGGAGCTACGATAGCCAACCAAGCGCTCATCTCAGTTGTGATGTTCTTGTGACCCTCTGTATAACCAACTGCGTTCAATACCTTCTGGCTGAAGTCGTTGTTAATCAAAGAAATCTCACCTGTAGTCTGGTTCAATGTAGCAATCTGCTCGTAAACACCACCACACTCAGCGTAAAGCTTGTCATTGGTGAATGCACCCTTCTCTGCATAGTAGTCGATAGCACACTCCTCAAGTGTCTTGTCAAGTGTAGCCTCGTTCCATGTATGAACGTCTGCGTTTGGAGTAGTAACGTGCTTGCAGTACAACTTGTCGTATGTAACATCAGTAGCACTGCTCTTAGGTGTTACGGTGTAAGTCTTACCATCCTGAGCAACTACAGATGTAGCCTTAGGAGCGAAGTAGTACTTGTGACCGTTTGCGAAACCAGTCTCAATGTTCTCTACCAAAGTAGAACGGATACCACGGTTGATAGTAACAATGTCACCACCGTCAGTAGGCTCCTTAACGTCAAGAACGAAAGCCTTGGCATCAGCACCTGTTACGTTTGGAGTACCATCAAGCTTGAACCAGTAGTTCTTGTTCTTGGTAGCGAATGTAACAGAACCTACAACGTCACGTGTCAAGTCATAAGACAACTTGATATAGATATACTGGTACTTAGCACCTCTACCCTCGATAGCCTTGTAACGTACATAGCGTGTAGCGTTAACAGGGAACTCTGTCTTGTGGTGTGTCAAAGCCTCAACTTCGGCAGCAGCAAGATCCCAAGCGAATACGTGGTTAGTTGTACCCTGAGAGTTGCCATAGTACTTAGCAAGACCGAGAGGACTCTCTGTAGCCTTGTTGTTTGCGTCAAGAACAAAGGTCTTCAACTCATAAACATTATTACCACTAGCAGTTGTCTCGATAGGGCTGTTGCTCTTCAAGTCTGGCTCATACTGGCTGTCGAAGGTATTCTTCTCCATACCCTCCAAAGTCTGAGTCAATACATAGTCGTTGAACTGTGCCCATGTTGTCTTGTAGCTATCGATATCGTTGCAAAGATCGAACTTAGCAGTTGCAGTTGGGAATGCGTCAATCTTTGTTGTAGGAAGTTCTGCCTCAGCAACTGGCTTCTTGGTGATGTGAATCAAGATGTAGCCATCGAGAACCACCTTGTCGCCACGCTTAACGAGAACCTGTACCAATGGCTCACGATCGATTGCAGAAGGAGAAGTCTCACCCTGTGGTGTCTCGTCGTACTTAACGTTCCAAGCACGGAGCTGACCATTCTTCTGATCTACCCACTTAGCAAACTTAGAATCTGCGGTCTTGTTACCATCTACCTTGTAGTCAACGAGGTTGTATTCGAATGTAAGACCCCACTTAGCGGCCTCTTCGATAGACCAAGTCTCCTGCTCGTATGGATATCCAGCCTCCTTGATGTTCTGCTTCATAGCATGGAGAGCCATGTAGTCAGAAATCTTGATACCTTCCTTGCTATCATAGTAAACTTCGAGAGCTGCACCATCAGGATCAGCGAGAGCCTCCTGTGGAGAATCCCAAACGTGTACTCTCTTCTCAGCGCAAACTGTCTCAAGACCGAGCTCGTCGCCAAGGCGATTAGCTGCAGAAGTCTGATTCAAGTCTGGAGCGATGCGAGCGTACATAGGTTTCTTGCCCCATACCAATGCCTCTACGTAAGCTTTCTCTGGCTGAAGCAAAGCATAGTCAGAAGTTACTGTAGCCTCGTTACCGCTGTTGTCCTTAGTTGCAGACTGGAGAGCGATAGTGTTTGGCAAGTTCTCTGCATCGTTATAATCCTTTGTTGTAGGTGTCTCGTTCAAGAGTTCAGGATGTGCAATCTGCAAACCTGCTGTCAAGATACCATTAGAATTCATGAACAACTGTGTACCAGCATCGTTCTTCTCTGGTGAAGTTACACCGAGCTTGTTGGCTGCTGCACGTGTATGATAGTTGATGATCTCTGGCTCAAGTACGTTGTAACCCTTGATGTCTGCAAACTTAGTGTTAGCGTTAGAAGGATTCATGTGGTACTGAACACCCCAAGCAGGACCATAGTTGAATGCTTCTGCAGTCTCAGAAGTTGGGTCGTTTGGCAATGTGTTTGGCAAGTAATCCTCAAGACCAGTGATAGACTTAGGCTTGTTAAGATCGTTTGTCAATGTTTTACGAGTCTTACCAGTCAAACCAGTCTCTACCTTCTTGTATGTACCTGTCAAGTAATCGTAAACGATAGTCTCAATACCATCCAAGTACAAGTGTGGCATGAATACCAAACCACGGAGGTTACCAGACAATGAGATAACTACAGTCTCGCTAGCAACACCCTTGACACCTGTAAGAGTCAAGTTCTCTTTGTCCAAAACGGCAGAGATACCATTCTGAGCTTTGTTGCGGAAGCTGATAGTTGTAGCCTTGACGAACTCACCATCCTTCCAGATGTCGAAGCAACCAGTCTCAGCGTTAGGAACGTAGTACTCGTAAGATGTTGTGGTAGAAGTGCCGTCGTTGCCATTGTTTCCAGCATCGCCTTTGTCTCCCTTGTCACCTTTATCACCTTTGTCTCCCTTGTCACCCTTGTCACCTTTGTCTCCCTTGGTTCCAAGTGCGTAGTACTCGGTTTTAACACCATCTTTTACCCAATAACCATCGGTACCGATAGTCCAAGCTGTACCAGGAGTACCTGCTTCACCATCTTTACCATTGGCGATGGTGAACTTCTTACCGTCACTCAAGGTGACAGTCACACCATTGTCTGCTTCTGCTACGTTTGTGATTACGCTTCCATTCTTGATCAAGTCCTCAATAGCCTTGATAGCCTTGGAGTTGGCATCGATTTGCTGTTGCAAATTCTGGATGTCGTCATCGTAATCCTTACATGACTGCAAAGTAGTAGTTGCACCTACTACCATTGCGCCCATAAGCAAAGCACTAAAAAATTGTCTTTTCATACGATAAAAATTAATTAAACATTGTATATATTAACTACTTTATTCTATGCTTTTTCTCTCTATCTTCTGACGAGAGATATTATATTTCGGTGCAAACTTACACAAAAATCTTGAAACATGCAAATAAATAAAAGGATTTTTGAAAAAAAACATCAAAAATCCTTTATTTTCTTGTTGTAGATTGTTGAAACAGGGTAAATATTGCCCTTTTTAACATTTCTGTAACCTTCTTGGCCGTGCCTTATATTTCTGATTACTATGTATAAAGCATCAAAATGAATCTTTTTTGATACTTACTCATCAAAATCTATTGAAGAAATGTCATTCACAGTTCAATATATTCCTCCTTTTTACGTTATTAAAACAAAGAATACCTTATTCTCTTAAACAATGAATGCCCTTATTCTTTATTCTATGCATATCATCATAAAAAAATAGTAAATAAGAATAATATGGTTTTAAAAATTGAAATTCCAGAGAATATAATATTAAGCAAAAATGACGAACTTGTCATCAGGTTTACAAACACACAGAATGCAACTTGCACTGTACATACTCTTTCTAATGATTTATCTATCGTCCCTAAGAGTACGGCTGCCGAAAGCCATAACACTTCCCTTCCTTCTTTTGTAGATCAGCTAAGAACACAATTTCTTCAACAGAACAAACTCAGATTAGCAGAAACTTACCAAAGTGCCTTGAATAGTTTCTGCCTATATATTAATAAGGTGGAAATACTTATGGAAGATATAGACAGCAAGATGATAGAAGGCTATGAGAGTTATCTCAAACAGAAGAAGCTCACTCTCAATACCATTTCCTTCTACATGCGGATTTTGCGAGCTATCTACAACAGGGCTGTCAAAAGTGGAACCATTGCAGATAAAAAGCCTTTCAGTCATGTATTCACGACAATGACAAAAACTGCTAAAAGAGCAATACCTATCCAGACCATACAGAAAATAGCCCAAGCCCATATCACGAATAAGAACGAAGCATTGGCACGTGACCTTTTCCTGTTCAGCTTTTACACCAGAGGCATGTCGTTTGTAGATATAGCGTATCTCAAAAAGACTGACCTCAACAACACGTACCTTATATATAAAAGGAAGAAGACTGGTCAGGAATTAAAAATAGCGTGGCGAAAGGAAATGCAGGAATTGGTGGATAGAAACAGTTCTAAAGACGGCGTCCACTTGTTTGGCATATTAGATGAAAACAGTGAGAAAAGTCTCCGATTCCAATATCATTATACACAATGTATTATCAACACGGCTTTGAAACGATTAGGAAAGCAGCTAAACTTAGGAACTAATCTTACCATGTATGTAGCTCGCCATTCTTGGGCTACAATAGCCCGACAGAAGAATATTCCCCTCAGCGTGATTTGCGATGGCATGGGGCACAATTCAGAGAAAACTACTCAGATATATCTACAGAGTGTGGATGCAGAAGTAATTGACCGATGCAACGACAAACTAATTGCTGCCATTACCAAATCTGACAAAAAGAAATAGATAAAGGACGAAGGAACTTTCTTGGAATACGAACGATAAGCTATGTATAATATCTCTCGTCAGGAGATAGAGAGAAAAAGCATAGAATAAAGTAGTTAATATATACAAATGTTTAATTAATTTTTATCGTATGAAAAGAAAGTATTTAAGCGTGTTGCTTATGGGTGCTTTGACATTGGCATCCACAAGTACATTTACGTCTTGTAAGGATTACGATGATGACATTACTGCGAATGCAAATGACATCACCACCTTGCAAGGTAAATTGGAGACACTGAAGACTGACTTGGAAAGCCAATTGGCAACTTGCAAGTCCACATGTGCTACAGAGCTTGCTTCTACAAAGAAGGCTTTAGAGGATGCTATTGCAAAGAAAGCAGATGCATCTGATATCGCTGAGTTGAAAACTAAGATTGAGTCTTTGACAACAGATCTCGCAGCTTTGCAGTCAGCTTACAACACAAAGATTACTGAAACCGAGTCTGCTATCAAGGATCTTCAGACTAATTACAAAGATGCTCTAACAAAGTATGCTGCTTTGACAGGTGACATCGAAGAGCTTACAAAGAAGCTTGGTAATGAAGAGGGTGCTCGCATAGCACTTGATGAAAGCTTGAAGCTTCAGCAGAAAGCTTTGGATGAATTTAAGGCTCAAGTTGCAACAGACAATAAAACCTTGTCAGATAAGGTTGCTGCTTTGGAAGAGGCTATCAAGGGTTTCTCTACTGATGATACAGTAAAGAACTTGCAGACTAAGGTTAATGAGTTGAACAAGCAGGTTACTGATGCTCAAAAGGATTTGTCTGTACTTGAAGTGTTGGTGAACAAGATGCTCACAAGCATCTCTTTGTTACCAGACCTCTATGTTAATGGTATTGAGGCTATCGAGTTCAAGACTTTGGCTTATAACCCAGTAGTTCCAGGAACAAGCGGTTACACTGCTGCTAGCAGCGAGAAGATCTACGTGGACAATGGTGAGACAGAGGTAACTTATGCTCTCAGCCCTAACACCGTTAAGTTGGAATCTCTCGATGCAGAGAACATTGAGGTTAAGGCTGCAAAATCTACAGCAGTTGAGACTCGTGCTGCAAACGATTATGTAGAATCTCCTGTTAAATTCAATGGTATCTCTTCTTTTAAGGATGGTTTGATGACTGTTAAGATGAAGAAGACAACAACAGGTTCTTTGAACTTGGGTACTGTTGGAAGCAAGAGAGAGGATATCTATATTGTATCTTTGAAGGTTCCTCGCAAGGCTGGTTACAATGGCCAAGAGGCTGCTAATGTTTACTCAGAGAACTCTCGTCTTGTTGAAACTTACTTCACTCCACAGATTGCAGATAAACAGGCAAGTGATAATGCAAAGAATTGGGGTAAGCTTGATGCAAGCAACATTTATCCTGCTTTCTACAAGAAAGATGCTTTGGGTGTCGGTACAATGAGCTATCACTTCAATGACTCTACAACATTGTATCGTAGTGCTGTAGATGGAACTGGTAATCCATTTGTCCGCAAGGAGTTGCCTTATAAAGAGTCTTTCGATTTGAATACAATCGTTACAGGTTGCTATGATCGTCAAGGATATGGAACTGTAAATCTTACGGATAAAAAGGGACTTGACTATGATCAAACCATTCGTCAGTGCGCTGACAATCATAATCAGATTGATGCTGCTCAATTGAAGAAGTTTGGTCTCGCTTTCCGTTATGCAATCCCTACAAAGCCTTATAATAATAAGGTTGACAACAATACCAACCAACAGGAATTTGCAACTGTTACCCCAGAAGGTATCTTGACATCTAAGACCCCAGAAGGTGCAACAGGTAATGCAGCTGTAGTTGGTAAGGAGCCTATCATCCGTGTAGATCTCGTTGATACTGTAAACAACAAACTTGTTGACCAGCGTTACATGAAGATTAAGTGGATAGAGAAGGCCCTCGCAGATGTTGAACTTGAGGCAAAGAACCAGACTGTTACACTTGGTTGTGATGGTGTTAAGTCTGAATTCACTTGGAGAGAGTTTGTTGACCCAGTTTATGCTAAGGTTAACGACTTGAAGGGTATTAGCCAGAAGGACTTCGAAGCTATTTATCCAGCTGCTAAGGTTGAAATCACCGCAGAGGGTTGGGAAAGCAACAATGCTTCTGCTCAGCACAAGACAGGTACATTTACACAACACTTGCCTGTTATCGCTCCTACAACTAACGAGCAAGGTGATGCTCTTGCTGGTACATGGGAAATGAAACCAGAGGACATTAAGACTGTTTATTACAGCAGTGCTAATGATACAAAGACATTCAAGGCTCGTGTAAAGTTCAAGTCTCAGTTGCCTAACCAGTATCCTGACTTGTACTTCGATTGGAACTTGACTGTTAAGTTGCCACAGTTCCCAACTTTGGCATATTATGATCAGTATTGGTCAACTAAGAAGGAAGTTTATGATGTACTCCCTATCCAGTACAATACTAAGGCTCAAACTTTGGATTATTGTGTATATAACAATGATTTGACCAACGGTTTCGTATTCGATCAGTTCGGTAATTCACAGTGCATTATGTCTGAGGTTCTCTATCAAACTGTTAATGGTAAGAAAACTGGTGTTGATTGCCGTACATGGGACTTCCAGTTTGCTAAGCCACAGAGCCTTACAGAGTTTGATCCAAACTACAAGGGCAAAGTTCCTGATGGACCAAGTAACTCATTCAATGATTTGAAGGACATGGGTAGAACAGTTTCAACCTTCGGCACAGCATTTGCTGATTTCGGTGGTTATCAGTTGATGAACACTGGCGCTGACGCTGCTGGTAAGGCTGCTGTTTTGAACTGGGCTAACGGTCACGAATCTTGGTGTGATGACTTCACAATTGATGCAACACACAAGAATGTAAACTTGTTCGCCGATCATAACAATGCTGCAAACTGGGATTTGATTAACCCACTTTCTACAGATGAGTCTAAGGATACTAAGACAAACCTTGGTTTGACTGTTCCTGCATTCACTCATAACAAGAAGGTTCCTGTAACAATCTGGTGGGGTCTCAATAAGTGGAACTTGATTCCTGTTAAGACTTATGACATCTGTCTCATCGCTCCTCTCCGTGTAAACTCAACACTTGAGGGTGCATTCGAAGATGGTCACGTAAGCGGTACAGCAATTGATTGTTCAGATGCATTCAAGATGACTGACTTCCGTGGTTATACTGTTGCTAACAAGGCAAATGGCAAGACCGAGCAGACTAAGTACCAGAAGGAATTGTACAAGTACTATGAGTGCTCAAATGTTCAGTGGCACACAGATGCTGTTAAGTATACATTGGGTCGTGCTGCAGATGGTAGCATCGTTGCAAACAACTCTTTGGATTACGAGCATTCTATGACAGCTACTAAGCTTTATGAGTTGACTAATGGTAACGTAGATTTGTCAATCTCTCCTGCAACATCTTGGGATGGTAAGGCTGGTAACTGGTTGGTATTCAAGAACAATGGTGGTTCTGATGTCAAGGATGCTATCTACGCTTACATTCCTTACTCTATGAGCTATGGCTTCGGTAAGTTGACTGGCTATGTTAAGGTTCCTATCTATGGAACTAACCAGGCTAAGCGTCATTAATCTGAATCTGATTTAATCGGATAAATAATATAAAGGAGTGTTCTATCTTGATTGTATAGGACACTCCTTTTTCAAAATAGCTTAAATTGTAAAATCTTAAATAAGATGAGAAAATATTCAACTATATTACTTCTTTTTGCTATCGTGTTTGCTTTTAGTTCATGCGGTGACAAAAAAGCAAAGGAGTTTAAGCGTGAAAATGTAGATCCTAGAATGGAATATGGCATGGACCGCAATTCCAAAGATACTACAGAAATTCTTCAAATGGCAACCAATTTCTTGGATTGTCTTAAAAATAGAAAATATGACGAGGCTTTTAGCCAACTTTATGATTTAAATTTAAAAGATACTACCGTTGTACCACTTTCTAGTGAACGAAAGGCAGAGTTACTTGAAAACTTCAAGACATTCCCGGTCAATAATTATAGCATAAAAGAAGTACTTCTTTATTCTGATATAGATACTGAAGTTAGATACGATATTGAGTTATTTAAAAAGGAAAAGGGGGATGATAGACCTAATACAATTCAAGGTGTTTTAAATCCTTTTAGAGTTAAAGGTCGTTGGTTCTTGACTATTTCCAAGAAATCTAGAGAAGATAATTATAAGGAGGATTAATTTCCTCCTTTCACCATATTTAAAACTTATTTTTATGAAGAAATTATTTACCTTGCTAATTGTGATTTTAGCAACAGCGAACCTTTCTTTTGCAGATAATACGATTTTCCATTGGAAAGGAGCAAAAGAACCAGTTTCTGAAGGAGGAAGCGTTAGCCTTACTCCTATAAAGCTAAACAAACTTAAAGATTATGTAAAGTTTGATTATTATGCTTTACAATTCTCTCCAAAGCAATCTACCCATTGTCAGTTATCTGTTGATGGTACTATGAATGCAGGTGATACTTTAATAGTTGCCGGCTTCATAAAATCTTCAAATGACCACAAGGCAACTCTTCAATACTCAATTGGAACAGAGTCACCTGCTACTATTAGCTCCGATTTTGCCAATTTGTTTTATGATGAAGATAACCCTCAACCTGTAGGTGAGCCTACTATTCAAAAAGTTGTTATTCCAGATAATGTCCATAATTCTAAATCTCTTGATTTAAGTCTTGGCGCAACTTCTGAAACAAGCTTGTATCTCACCGAGATAACAGTTAAGAAGAAAATAGTTGTTCCGCAAATTACCTTTATCAGCTTTGAGAATGGTTCTAAAGTAGATCAAATTAAGGAAAATAGCACTTTGGCTTTCTCTACTAATTTTGATGAAAAGTGCCAAGGATTCAAAGTTTCCATCGTAGATGCTGTAAAGAATACCATACTTTATAGTGATTTTACTACAGATTATAATGAAGGGCAATGGGAACTGACTCTCTATCAAGCTTTTGACTTAATAAAAGATCGTAAGTATAATATCATTCTTGAAGGGCATGAAGCAAATAGTGTTAAGTCACCTGTTGTAAATATTGTTTCTTCTTATATTATAGGCAATGGTACTGCATATGAATTTAGCGATGTAAAGCTGTCTTCAGTTTCTCCAAGTGCAGAAAGTATCATCAAGTCTGTTGATGATAATATAATTCATGCCATTTTCTCTAATGAGGTTCAGATTGATAAAGAAAAGTCTGTCATTTTGACTGCTGATGGGCAGCAAGTAAAATTGGCCTCAATAGAGTCTAAGGATAACAAGGATTGGACATTGACGATTCCAACCTCCGTACTGAAGAACTGTACTTCTAGCTTCAAACTTTTGATTTATGCAAAAGATAATAATGGACTTGCACTTGAAGGTAATGAAGGTGAGCAAGATGCTTCTCATTTTGTTGTAAATTACAAGTGTTTCTTAGGTATGCCAAATGTTTCAATATCTCCTAAGGAGGGCGAACTTGAGTCAATTAAAGATTTTACTTATTCTTTTGCAGATGGCTTAAGTCTAGTTGATGATAATAATGACAATAGAATTACCTTATATTCTAGCAATAAGACTACAGTAGTATATAAGTTTCAAACTCGAAGCAATGAGGAAAACTCCGCTGTTAGCGTAAAGGAAACTGCTATTACTACATCGGGTACTTATTACCTTCATATTCCTGCTGGCAAATTTTTATTAGGTAGAGAAGAATATCCATGCCAAGAAATGTGGGTTAAGTATGTGATTCCTTCTGGCGAACTTCCAAGTGAAGTTATTTCTACAACCCCAGAACAGAATGCAGAACTTGAAGAGTTGAAGTCTATTACGGTGAAGTTCTCTGATTTGGCTTCTCCACGTAATGGAAACTATACTCCTAAAGTTTATGACGAAGCCGGAAATATTGTAGCTACAGCTAAAGGTGAGGCTGTTGAAGATTTTGTAATCAAGTTTACTTTGTCTTCTACAATTAGAAAAGCTGGTACTTACCGTTTGGTCATTCCAGCAGAGGGACTTATCTGGGGTTATATGGGTAACACAAAGAATCCAAATGAAATTTCTCTTACATACAAGGTAAAGGAAGGTTCCGAACCAGTAATTGTAGTCAATGAAACTCCTAAAAACAATTCAACTGTAGCAGCTTTATATGCTGTTGTCCTTTCATTCGATAACAATTTGAATGCTGATGCAGTTAAATCACCTGTTACCACATCTGCCCTTTATAAGAATGGCCAAAAGATTAAGGATGTACAGCTTCTGAAAGGTAGTAATTGGAACCAAATCTATGTACAAATTACAGAAGACGAGAATTCAGCCATTACAGAGGCAGGCACTTATACTCTTGTAATTCCAGCAGGTAATATCCGTTTGGATGGTAGCTTCAACTATGACAAAGAGTTGACTTATACTTTTGTTGTAGATCCAACTTACACAGGGCTTGACATTGTTAAGCAAATGACTAATAATATTGAAGTCAAAGTCTATAACATGCAAGGTATGCTCATTAAAAAAGGCACAAAGGCAAGTGCTCTTGAAGGTTTGAAGGGTATCTACATTGTCAATGGTAAAAAAGTCGTTTTGAAATAATCATTAATAACAATTATAATTATGAAAGCTTTTAAAACTTTATTCACTGTTGCATTGGCAGGTCTTAGTACTGCTGCCATGGCACAAGCCACCTACACAGACAAGGATGGCAATGAGTACACATTTAAGAAGCACGCTTTCCTTGATTTGCAAGGTGGTGCTCAGTACACACTTGGTGAGGCTAAGTTTGGTGACTTGATCTCTCCTAACGTTCAGTTGGGTATCGGTTACCAGTTCACTCCTGTCTTCGGTATGCGTTTGCAGGCTAACGGCTGGCAGAGCAAGGGGGGCTGGAATGGCTACAAGGCAACCAAGGATGGTACTCCTTATACTGCAGATTACAAGTTTAAGTATGTGGCCCCTGGCTTGGACTTCATGTTCAACCTCTCCAACCTCTTCTGTGGTTGGAACCCTAACCGTGTGTTCAACGCTACTGCTTTCATCGGTGGTGGCGCCAACTTCGCTTGGGGCAATGACGAGGTGAACGAGATTGCTGCCAACATCAAGGATCAGAGAAGCTACCTCTTGGAGTATCTTTGGGATGGCACAAAGGTTCGTCCTTTCGGACGTGCTGGTATCGACTTGGAGTTCAAGGTAAGCAAGGCTGTCAGCATTATGATAGAGGGTAACGCCAACTTCACTAGCGACAAGTACAACTCAAAGAAGGCTGGTAATGCAGACTGGTATTTCAATGCCCTCGCTGGTCTTCGCATCAACCTCGGCAAGAGCCACACCAAGGCAGAGCCTGTAAAGGAAGCGCCAGTACCAGTACAGGAGTATGTAAAACCAGAGCCAAAACCACAGCCAAAGGTTGAGGAGAAAAAGGTAGAAGAAATCAGACGTGACGTATTCTTCGTTATCAACTCTAACAAGATTGCTTCTAATGAAGAGAGCAAGATCAAAGAGGTGGTTGACTTCCTGAATGCTAACCCAGAGGCAAAGGTAGTCGTAACAGGTTATGCAGATGCTGGTACAGGTAACAATACCA
>OIYG01001524.1_pt1 | contig 17080 bp, 12 predicted proteins | sample 1587861 | NCBI WGS metagenome assembly OIYG01 (sample SAMN03283272) | human gut metagenome | biome: human-associated habitat; material: feces | host: Homo sapiens | place: Peru | collected 2012 | reverse complement strand
CGCCATGCGGCGCAGCAGCGGATTGTCGGCGCACAGGCAGTATCCCAGCCGGATGCCCGCCATGCCGTAGCTCTTGGTGAATGCCTTCAGGATCAGCAGCTCCGGGTGCGCTGCCAGAAGGGACTTGGCGCTGACGCCGTCCTCCGTGAGATCGAGAAAGCACTCATCCAGAAACAGCCGCGCCCCTTGTGCCGCGCAGTATTGCAGGATCTGCTCCAGCAGAGGGAGCGGGATCAGCCGCCCGGTGGGGTTGTTGGGGTTACAGAGGAATACCACCTCCGGTTTTTTTTCCTCTAAGAAGGACAGAAACCTCTCGTCCAAATCGAAATTCTGCGCCTGATGCAGGAAATACCGCTCTACGCGGCAACCCACCTGCGCCAGTCCCGCCCCATATTCCATAAAGGTGGGGGCCAGCTCTACCGCCGTCCGGGGCCGCAGGGCGGCGCAGTATGTGTAGATCAGGTCTGCCGCGCCGTTTCCGCAGAGAATATAGGACGCCGGCACCTGCTCATGGCCCGCGATAGCCTGCACCAGCCGGCGGCAGTAGGGGTCGGGGTAGCGGTGCAGCTGGGGCAGAGCCCGGCACACCGCCTCCAGTACGCCGGGAGGCGTACCCAGGGGGTTGGTGTTGGCGGAAAAATCCAGCGTGATACCGCCGCCGTATACATCGCCGCCGTGTTGATTTTCTGTTTGATACAGCATCTATGTCTCCTTTATAGCGCAAAGGACAGCTTGACCCCGCAGCTCAAAAGCAGGGTGAGGATCGCTGTGACGGTCATCAGGCGGCACACACGGGGGATGTCCTCGTGGGTGATCTCCCGCGATGCGTCGCCGATATACTCCTTTTTGTGCAGTACACCGTGGTACCACGCATCCCCAGCCAGACGCAGGCCCAGAAGTCCGGCGCAGACAGATTCCGTCTGCGCCGAGTTGGGACTGGCGTGCTTCCGGTGGTCGCGGCGGAAGATCCGCCAGCCCGCTGAAATATCCAGTCCCATCAGGCCGCCCGCCGTCAGCATCAGCAGGGCGGACAGCCGCGCCGGGATATAATTCACCACATCGTCCGCCTTGGCGGGTACAAGACCGATGTTCTTATAGGGCGGCTCCACATACCCCAGCATGGAGTCCATGGTGTTCACCGCCTTGTAGAAAAAGCCCAGCGGCGCGCCGCCGATGGCCAGAAACAGCAGCGGCGCCACCACGCCGTCGGAGGTGTTCTCCGCCACCGTTTCCACGGCGGCACGGGTCACGGCGGCATCGTCCAGCCGGTCGGTATCCCGCCCCACGATCATGGAAACAGCATGGCGGGAGGCGGCCAAATCGCCGCTCTCCAGCGCGTCATAGACCTTCATGCTCTCGTCCCGCAGGGACTTGACGGCCAAGATCTGCCAGCACATCACGCTTTCCAGCGCCAGACGCAGCCACGGGCTGACCAGACCGCTCAGCCACAGCAGCAGAGCCGGGACGGCGGTGGATACGATGACCACCGCGCCCCACAGGATGGCGCCCGCCGCCCGCTCGCCGGATGGCGTTTTGGGGCATATGCACCGCAGCCCCCGCTCCAACACACTGATACATTTTCCAATCAGAACTACCGGATGGGGAAAGCCGTGGGGGTCGCCCACCAGAAGGTCTATGCAAAAGCCGATAACAAGTGCCGCAAGCGACCACATCATGCCGTTTCTCCTCCGCCCTGCATTGTAAAAATATAAATGGGATTTTGCCCGCTCATCAGGTGGTAGCTTCCGGCTTTTCTGTCCCGCGCCGCTTGCAGGGATACCACCTCCGTCTCCGCAAAGGGGAACGCCGTCAGGCAGTCCGTCAGCTCAGCCACGGACTCCAGCGAAACGGCCGTGGCCACGATGCGGACATGGGGATTTTTTGCCAGCAGCAGCGCCACGATCTCCCGCATATTGCCGGCACTGCCGCCGATGAATGCGTGAGTGGGGGCTGGCAGACCGACGCAGGCCTCCGGCGCGCTGCCGCAGACCACCTGTAAGTTTTCCAATGCAAACCGATTACGGTTTTGCCCCAGCAGCGCTGCGGCATCCTCTCGCCGCTCTACGGCGCAGACAAGCCCTTGCTTTGCCTGCAAGGCCATTTCCACCGACACTGAGCCGGTACCGGCGCCGATGTCCCAGCAGACGCTCCGCTCCGTCAGCCGCAGCTTGGAAAGGCACACCGCCCGCACCTCACTTTTGGTCATGGGAACCACGGGCATTCCCTCCGCACTGCGGAGAAAGGCGTCATCCGGCAGACCCGGTGTGACCACCGCGTCGGGATGGGGGTTTTCGATAAGCGCCACGCTCAGAGGGGCATAGACACCATCCGTCAGCTCCGCCGCCGTGCCGCGCACGATGCGCTCATCCGGGTAGCCCAGCCGCTGGCCCACATACACAGAGACGTGGCCCAGATTACCCTCTGTCAGCGTACGGCACAGGTCGTTGATGCCGCGCTCGCCGCCTACCAGCGCAAAGAGGCGGCTGGTTGCCCGCACCTCCGGCAGAATGTTGTGCTGCCGCCCGTGGAGACTCACCACCCGGACATCCTCATAGGAGGTCCGGAGCCGGGCGCACAGATAGGACAACGAGCTCAAACCCGGCAGCACCGCCGTGTCGCAGCCCTCCAGCAGGGGCAGCAGCTTTTTCGTGCCGCTGAAGAAGCCGGTATCGCCGGACATGACCACCGCGAAGCGGCGATATTCCCGGTGGGCGCGGATAAAGTCCGCAATATCCTGCGGCGCAATGGCGTCGCAGGTGTGCTGTCCCGGCCGCGCCACAGCCTCCAGCATCCGTTTTGCGCCGATGAGACAGTCCGCCGCCTCAATGGTTTCACTGACCTCACGGGTCATAGCCTCCCGGCTGCCGGGGCCGATGCCGACGATCCGCACCTGCGGCCGGACGGTGCAGCCGAACCGCTTACACAGCACATCCAGCACCGCCGCAAAGGGAAGCCCCTCCCGCTGGGGCGGGCGGCCAATGACCACCAGACCTGCGCCCGCCTTCCGGGCGGCGGATGCCTTAGCGGGAAAGCCGCCGGCTTCGCCGCCGTCCTTGGTCACCATCCATGCGGCGTCGGCAAACCGCAGTGTAGCCAGATCCATCTCCTCGGAGAAAGGCCCCTGCATGGCGATGATATGGGCGGCCTTCAGCCCCGCTGCGCGGCAGGCCTCCAGCGAGGCATCCATGGGCAGCACCCGGGCGTATACCCGCTGGGTAAAATCGGGGATGCCGCTATACGCCGCCAGTTCCTTACTGCCGGTGGTCAGCAGGATATTGCCCCGCGTACTCTCCAGAAATGCGGCGGCCGCCGCCGCATTCTCCACGCAGACCACATCCTCCGTCTGTTCGGAGGATTGCCGCAGCAGGCGCAGATACTCCGTCTCCGTTTCCCGACAGGCTGTGCAGATGCTCTCGGTGATGGAGGTGGCATAGGGGTGGGTAGCGTCGATGACCAGATCGAACCGCATCCTTTGCAGCATCCGGATGATGTCCTCTACCGGGATGCGTCCCGCCAGAACCGTAATGTTTTCCGCCTCCGGCAGCAGCGTTTCACCGTACTCCGTGGCCACGCATACCGTAGCCTGCACCGGCTGTCCGGCCAGGAATTCCACCAGCTCCCGGCCCTCCGTGGTGCCGGCAAACACGCAGATATTACACATTGCGGTATCCTCTGGGTGTGACCAGCTGACCGGCCACCGTTTTGACGGCAGCGCTGCCGATCAGCACGGTGCAGAACATATCCACCTCCGCCTCCCGCAGCTCTGCCAGCGTCAGGATGCGGCTGCTCTGCCCCTCACGGCCAATATTGCGCACGATGCCGCACAGCCGCTCTCCCGGCAGACGGCGCAGCAGGATATCGCAGGCCCGCTTCAGGTGGTCGGGTCTGCCGTGGCTGGCGGGGTTGTACAGGGCGATGGTCAGATCCGCCGCCGCCGCGCAGTCCAGCCGCTTTTCGATGGTTTCCCACGGCGTCAGCCGATCGCTGAGGCTGATGACCGCAAAGTCGTGGGTCAGCGGCGCACCCAGCACCGCTGCGGCGCTGCAAGCCGCCGTCAGACCAGGCACCACCTGAATTTCAGGCTCCTGCGCCTCGCCCCGCAGCTCATAGACCAGCGCCGCCATGCCGTAGATGCCGCTGTCACCGGAGCAGACCATGGCGACGGTCTTACCGCTGCGCGCCAGCTCCAGCGCCAGCTGGCAGCGCTCGGCCTCCCGTGTCATGGGGGTGGAGTGAAGCTCCTTGCCGGGGTAGCGATCCCGCACCAGATCCACATACACCGGGTAGCCTACGATGGCGTCACACGCCCGCAGGGCGGTATCCGCCCGAATGGTCATATCCTCATAGCTGCCCGGCCCGATACCTACTACAATTACCTTACCCAAAGCGCACCTCCCAATGCTCCGCCGCGACGGCGACGGTCACGCCGTCCCGCGCTGTTTTTTGTACGATCAGTTTTTCGGCATCCAGCAGCGCCGCCCGCTCACAGACATTGTCCACGCCGGTAACGGAGCAGACGAAGTCGGAGGGAGTGAAGTCACCCGCCACATCCCGCAGCTGCTGCGCCGTGTAAAAATGCACCGGCCAGTTGTTTTTCTCACAGGCGGCCAGCAGGCCTGCCTCGTCCTGCTTCAGGTCGATGGAACAGACGCCGCAGATAGCCGCCGTATCCAGCCCATTTTCCGCGAACACTGTCTGCACCGCACGCACCACCGCCTCGGCGGAGATGCCCCGCCGGCAGCCTACACCTACCCGCAGTACGCGAGGGATAAGCCGCAGGGTGCGGGCAAAGTGTGCCTTTGTACGCCAGCCAATGAAGACGCCCAGCGGGCCGCTCTCTCCGGCAAACGTACCCTCCGGCAGGGGGGCGGGCAGAGAAAACTGGCTGCAAAGGGGGATATCCTCCTCTAAGATCGCCGCCGACACCACCTTGGCAAGCCCCATGTCGGAGATGGCGCAGCCGTGCCGGGCAGCCCATGCGTCCACGGAAAATTTGCCGCGGACATCGGTGGCGGTGGTGACCACCGCCGTGGCCCCCAGCTTTTCCGCCAGCTCCACCGCCAGCGCGTTGGCGCCGCCGATATGGCCGGAGAGCAGGGGGATCACAAACCGCCCCGCCTCGTCGATGCAAACCACCGCCGGGTCGGTTTTTTTGCTTTTGACATAGGGGGCGATCTCCCGCACGGCGATGCCGCAGGCCCCCACAAAAATCAGTGCGTCCATGGAGGAAAAGCTCGCGCCATATACCGCCTTGTCCAGTGGCAGAAAGCCCGGCTCTTCAAAACGCGGCATGGTATAGCACATCCATGCCTCCTCCGGCAGCGCCGCCAGTATCCGCCGCGCCGTGGCGCAGCCACTGCGGCTGAAAGTGAACAGGGCTGCTCTCATTGCGCCCCCTTGCGGAACTCCGTTGTAAAGTTGGGGTGATACAGCAGCGAGCGCAGATAGGTGTCACCCAGACAGTTGCCCACCACGATCAGCGAGGTCTTGGTCAGACCGTTGCCTGTCACCGTCTCGTGGAGCGTCCCCACCGTGCAGCGGAAGATATGCTCCTCCGGCCAAGTGGCCTTGTAGACCACCGCCGCCGGGGTGTCAGCGGTATAGCCTCCCGCCAGCAGCTCATCTTGCAGCAGTTCGGTCAGCGAGGTGCTGAGAAACAGCACCATGGTGGCCTGATGGGCCGCCAGCGAGCGGATGGACTCCCGCTCCGGCACCGGGGTGCGGCCCGGGGCGCGGGTGATGATGACGGTCTGGCTCACATCGGGCAGGGTGTACTCCGCCCGCAGCGCGGACGCTGCGCCGCAGAAGGCGCTGACGCCGGGGCAGACATCGTAGACAATGTCCCGCTTTTCCAGCTCGTCGAACTGCTCCCGCACCGCACCATAGATGCTGGAATCCCCCGTGTGCAGACGCACCGTGGTCTTTCCCTCCGCCTCCGCCTTCTCGATGAGGGCGATGACCTCTTCCAGCGTCAGTTTGGCGCTGTCGTGGATCTCGCAGCCCTCCCTGGTGTAGTCCAGCAGCGCCGGATTCACCAGTGAGCCGGCGTAGATCACCACGTCGGCCTCGCCCAGCAGCTTGGCGCCTCGGACGGTAATGAGGTCGGCAGCGCCGCTGCCCGCTCCCACAAAATGTACCATTGTCAGTCCTCCTTTATCCGGCGCAGCAGCTTGGATGCGCCCTTCGTCTCACAAAGATAGCCATATTCCTTGGAAAAGAGGATGGCTCCCGTCTCTATATCACTGCATTTATAGTGCATCATGTCGTCGATGCGCCCGGCCAGCCGGTGCAGCACTGCGTCATAAAGTCCCTGCTCCTTCAACAGCCGCAGGGCGTCGTCACAGGTGGCGCAGCAGAGCATCTCCGCCGCCGCACCGCCGTGCAGCCCCTCTGCGGCGGCACAGGCCGTCAGGATGTCCATGCGGCAGTCGCCGTAGCGGGAGTGGGTGTTCCACATACCGCCCGCCAGCTTTACCAGCTTGCCGATATGACCGATGAGCAGCACCCCTCGGAAGCCCAGCTCCCGGCACATCTCCAGCGCGTCGCCGATGAAGTTGGAGGTCATCACCGCCGTGGCGGGGTCGATGCCCATGGCGCCCTTGATATAGTCTACGCCGTAGTTGCCGGGGGCCAGCAGTACATAATCCGCGCCGCCCTCCCGCCGCTGCCGCAGCTCTACATGGATGGTGTCCACCAGCGCCTGCTCGCTCATAGGCTCTACGATCCCCGTGGTGCCTAAGATAGAGATGCCGCCCTCAATGCCCAACCGGGGATTGAATGTCTTTTTCGCCAGCGTCTCGCCATCGGGAGCGGAGATTACCACATACAGGCCGCCGGTGTATCCGAACAGGCCGCAGACCTCCTCCACGGTCTCCTGGATCATCCGGCGGGGTACAGAGTTGATGGCCGCCGCACCCACCGGCTGGTCAAGACCCGGCTTGGTTACCCGACCTACGCCCTGTCCGCCGTCGATGACAATACCAACAGCCTCTGTTTTCCGCACCTCGGCATAGATCAGGGTGTCACGGGTGATATCCGGGTCATCACCGCTGTCCTTCCGGATGGCGCAGCGCACACAGTCCGGGGACAGATAGATGTCCTCCACCGCCAATGCCAGCTCCATGCCCTTGGGTGTCAGCAGGCGGATGGACTCCTTTTTGCTGCCGCTCAGCAGCATCCATGCGGCGGCCTTGGCTGCCGCCGCGGCACAGGAGCCGGTGGTGTAGCCCAGACGGAGCTTTTTCCCGTCCCGTATGATAAATTCCTTCATAACCTACCGCCTGATCTGGTAGAGCATGGCGTTGCAGATGGCCGCCGCCACATTGCTGCCGCCCTTGCGGCCCCGGGACACGATGTAGGGCGCGGCAGCGGCCTTGATGATGCGCTCCTTGCTCTCCACCACATTCACAAAGCCCACCGGTACCCCGATGATGAGGGCGGGACGGAGCTTGTCTGCCTCCATCAGTTCCTCCAGCGAAAAAAGTGCCGTAGGGGCGTTGCCGATGGCGAAGATGCAGGGCTTGGGCAGGGCTGCTGCCCGCTCCATGGATACAAAGGCACGGGTCACACCGCGCTCCTTAGCCTCCGCCGCCACGTCCGCGTCCGACATGAAGCAGTGTACCTCTCCGCCCAGCGAGGCGAGGATCGTCTTATTGATCCCGGCCTTGGCCATCTGGGTATCGGTCACAATGTCGCAGCCCGCCCGCAGAGCGGCGATGGCCTTTTGCACCGCGTGGCCGGAAAAGGCCAGATTGTCCACATAGTCAAAATCCGCCGTGGTGTGGATGACCCGTTTGATGACCAGCTCATTTTCCGGGTCCAGCCACCGGTCGCCCAGCAGCTCTGTGATGATGGCGAAGCTGCGCTTCTCAATGTCCATAGGCTTCATTTGCTCCATCATAGCGTCTCCTTTCTGCAAGCCGCCAAAAAGCGCTGTGCCATGACAGGCTTGGCGTAAAAATGGAAGTGGGGGAAACCCGCGTACAGTGTGTCCGTGGCATACGCACAGCGCCACTGCTTTCCGGAGGGCTTTTCCGCCCCAAAAGCATCGCCGGGCTGTGGGGTGTCCCAGTGGTGGAATTCATGCATCGGCACCTGCTCTCCGGCGCGGCAGAGGAGATTGTCCTCCCGGGCCGTGGCGGTGATATAGCCGAACCGGGTCAGCTTCCCCGTATCAAAGCAGTCCCCCGGCAGCGCACCCACCATGGCGCGGCCTGCGATGGCCTGTGTCAGATACATGAAGCCGCCGCACTCGGCGATACAGGGCATCCCCGCGTATACAACGTCTCGGATTTGCCTGCGCAGGGCGTGGTTTTCCTCCAACTGCGCCGCGTAAAGCTCCGGGTAGCCGCCGCCTAAGTACAGCCCCTGTACGCCGTTGGGAAGCCGTTCATCCGTCAGGGGGCTGAAGGATACCAGCTCCGCGCCCAGCTGCCGCAGCAGGTCGAGGCTGTCCTCATAGTAAAAGCAGAACGCCCGGTCGCGGGCCACGCCGATCCGCACCGGCGCGCCCTTTTCCGGCAATACCGGCGGCGTGAAGTCCAGCACTGGCGCATTGTGGGCGATCTCCAGCAGCGCGTCCAGCTCCAGCGTCTTTTCCGCCGCCTCCGCCAGCTGCCGCAGCTTCTCCCGCAGATCCGCCACCTCGTCCGCTGTCACCAGCCCCAGATGGCGGCTCTCCAGCGTGCACTCTGGCAGCCGGGGCAGATAGCCGCAGGCGCGGACGCCCAGCCGGCTTTCCAGCTCCCGCGCCAGCGCGCCGTAGCTCATGGCACTGCACCCGTTCAGAATGACGCCCTGCACGTTGTTGTCCGGCGCGAAGTCCAGAAAGCCCTGCACCGCCGCCACAACGGACAACGCCGCCCCCCGTGCGTTCACCACCAGCACCACGGGGCTTTCCGTTTCCCGCGCCGTCTCATAGGTGCTGGCGCGGGTGGATGTCAGCCCCAGACCGTCATAATAGCCCATGACCCCCTCAATCACCGTGATATCGCAGTCCTGACCATTGTGAGCCAGCAGATAGCGCATGGTGTCGCGGTCAAAAAAGAAGCTGTCCAAATTGGAGCTTTTCGCGCCGATGACCCGGCTATGGAACATGGGGTCGATGTAATCCGGGCCGCATTTTGCCGCGCCTACCCGCAGACCCCGCGATACCAGCGCCTGCAAAACGGCGCAGGTGACGGTGGTCTTGCCGCAGCCGCTGTTGGTGCCGGCCAGCACCAGCCGTGGGACTTTTTGCTCCATAGCGCCCTCTCAATCCGCCACAATGGTGGCAAAATAGCTGATCTCCTCCGGCAGCTGCCGCAGGTCGGTGTAGACCTGCTCCGTTTCCAGTCCGCAGTCTGCCACCATCCCGGCATTTGCCAGCAGGCCGTGGCGCTTTAACGCCTCCGCCGTCTCGTGGATGGCTCTCCCGGACTTCATCAGCACCTTCGTTCCCTCCAGCGTGAGCGCACTGTCCATGTCCATGCTCCCCGGCAGGATATGGAGGGGCTCCTCCATGCGGGTCAAACTCCGCCCCAGCCGCGCCGCCACGGCGCAGAAGCTGGTGACGCCGGGACACATCACCGTCTCAAACCCGTCAGCGCGGATGCGCTCCAGAATATAGCAGGCCGTGGCGTACACGGACACGTCGCCCAGATTCACCATGGCCACGTCCCGCCCCGCCGCCAGCTCGGCTTCGATAGCGGCTGCCGCCGTGCGGTAGCTGTCCTCCCGTACCGCCGCGTCATGCGCCATGGTGAAGTCCAGCGGCAAGACGGTCTTGCCCTGCATATCCACCGCCCCGGCGGCGATGTCCAGCGCCAGCATCCGCCCGGACTTCATCCGGGGAGCCGCGATAACGTCACACGCCTCCAGCACCCGGCACGCCTGCCGGGTCAGCAGCTCCGGGTCGCCGGGACCCACGCTGACGGCGTAAAAAACACCCTGTTTTTCCATGATGGCACTCCTTACGGCACGAATTCCAGACTGTCGAAGCAGGGGTCGTACTTCCCGTGCTCCATCTGGTACAGCTTTGCGATATATGCGCGGGTGAAGATCTCCTCCGGCGGGCCGATGCGGTCGATCCTGTCGCCCGCCACGCACACCACGGTATCGGAGATGCGCTCTGCCAGCTCCAGCTCGTGGAGCGACAGCAACACCGCCAGATCGTTCTCCCGCACCATGCGCTTGAGCACCGTCAGCAGCTCCAGCTTATAGCGGATGTCCAGAAAGCTGGTGGGCTCGTCCAGCACGATGATCTCCGGCTCCTGACACAGGGCCCGGGCCAGCAGGATCCGCTGGCGCTGCCCATCGCTGATGGCGGAGAAGGGGCGGTCGGCAAACTCCATGCCGCCTACCTGCTCCAAGGAGCGCTCCACGATGGCCTGATCCTCCGGCTGCAAAATGCCCAGCCGTCCCGTGTAGGGATAGCGGCCGCTGCTCACCACGTCCCGGCAGGTCATCAGCTCCGGCTCCATGCGGGCCGTCATCAAAATGGCCATGCGCCGGGCGATCTCATTGCGGCTGCGCGCCTCCATGGCCTTTCCATCCAGAAACACCGTGCCGGACACCTTGGAGAGCTGGCCGATGATGGTTTTCAATATGGTGGATTTTCCCGAGCCGTTGGGGCCTATCAGCGTGACGATCCTGCCCCGCTGCACATGGAGGGCGATGTCCTCGATCAGCGGCTTGCCGTGGTAGCCCACGGTCAGGTCTTTTGTTTCCAGATATGCCATACTCACGCCGCCTTTCTGTGGATCATCATGTAGATCACGATGGGTGCGCCGAATACCGCCGTGACGGAGCTGATGCTCACCTCTGTGGGGGCAAAGGCGGTGCGGGCGATGAGGTCGCAGAACAGGCAGAACACGCCGCCGCCCAGGAAGCAGGCCGGAATCATGCACAGCGGTTCCGCCGATTTGAACAGGGACTTCATCAGGTGCGGCACTGCGATGCCAACAAAGGAGATGGGGCCGGCAAAGGCCGTGACGCAGGCGGACAGCACACTGGACAACAGGATCAGCGCCGTCCGGAAGGCCCGCAGGGGGACGCCCATATTCTGGGCGTAGACCTCGCCCAACTGGTACGCCCGGATGGGCTTGGAAAGCAGGAAGGTCAGCAGCAGCGTGATGCCGCAGACAACGGCCATAGTCTTTACGTTGTCCCAGCTCATGCCGGAGAAGGAGCCGAGAGACCAGTTGTGCAGATTCACGATGCTGGAATCGTCGGCAAAGGTCACGAGAAAATCCGTCAGCGCCGAGCAGATATAGCCGATCATCACGCCGCAGACCACCAGCAGGCTCATGCGCTTGACCCGCTGGGAGATCAGCAGCACGAAGCCCATGGACACCATGGCGCCCACGAAGGCCGCCGCGATGAGAATGGCGGAGGAGGTGGTCTTGCCACGGCTCAGCAGCGCCAGCATGGCCACGCACACCGTCATCTTCGCGCCGGAGGAGATGCCCAGCACGAAGGGGCCTGCGATGGGGTTGTGGAAGAAGGTTTGCAGCAGATAGCCGGACAGGGACAGCGCCCCGCCCAGGATCAGCGCCGACAGAAGCCGGGGCAGACGGATCTTCATGATGATCTGGCTCTGGGTAAAGCCCACATCGCCCCCCAGCAGGATCCGCCATATCTCAGACGCGGAAAGAGAAACGCTTCCCGCGAAAATGTTCCAAATCAAAAAAACAAGCAAAAGCAGGAGGAGAAGCAAAAAGCCTCCCCAGATGCGAAGTGTTCGGGTCCTCTTCATGCCGCTCCTCCTTATTATGTAAAAATGCTCACTTCATCCGTGTCAGAAAGTGAAACGCCGTATCCGGCGCGTCGTTCAACGCATGGTTCACGTCCAGAATGAGATCGCTCAGCTCCAGCGACTCCTGATAGAAGTTTTTGGTCAGGCACCACACATTACCGCTCTTGACGGCCTTGAAGTCGGCCATCAGTGGATCCAGTGCCACCAATTCGTCCAGCGTGTGCAGCTCGCCGTCGATGATGCTGTTGTAGATCAGCACATCGGCGTCCACTGCACCGTGGTAGAAGGATTCCATCTGAATGTTGATGGTGGACTGGGCGTTGTCCTCCGCCGATTCATCGAAGGAGACATAGTCTCCGCCTGCGATGGCAACGCACTTCGCCACATAGTCCGTGGACTTGCGGACGTTTACAGCGCCGCTGCTGGTGATGTAGAAAAACACCACAGTCTTGCCGGTGGGCTGCTGCTCCAGTACGTCCGCCACGCTGTCCATCTTCTCATTAAACAGCGCCTCGGCCTCGTCCTCCTTGTCCAGCAGCGCCGCGTACAGCTTGATCCACTCCATCCGACCCAAGGGCTGGGTCTCGTAGCTGGATGTCTCCACCAGCACGGGGATGCCCAGCCGCTCCAGTTGCTCCAGTACCGCCGGAGAGTGATAGATCATGGTGTTTTCCACCGCCAGATCGCAGCCCTGCGACAGGATCAGCTCATAATCCGGCTCGGAGTACTTGCCGGCGTATACCAGCGCTCCGCTGTCCATGGCGTCCTTGGCACGCTGGATATACCAGTCCGACTGCTTTTTACCGCTGAGGGTGATGCAGTCGATGGCGTTCAGCTTGTCGAAGTAGTCCATGGCAGCGGCGGCTACCAGATAGATCTGGTCCAGCGGCTGGTGCAAAACAGTGACGCCGGAGGGTGTTCCGTCAGGCACCGCCGCGCCCTCCGCTACCAGCAGGTACACCCGGTCGTTGTTGATGGTGATGCGCTTGTAGCTCTCTCCGGCATACTCTACGGTAAACTGCTGGGCATAGCGCAGGGGCATGGTACGGTCAAAGACCAACTCATCCCACGATATGGAGGCAGTTTGTCCATCTGTTTTGGCAGGGGCGTCTGCCGTGCCGCAGCCACAGAGGGACAGTATCAGCAGCAGCGCCAGTACCGCGGCGGTCAGCCGTTTCACTGGGCTGCCTCCACCGCCGTGGTGGAATCAAAGGTCAGGGTGTACTCGATCTCGTGGGGGGTGCTCATGGCGGTGGTGTCGCCGATCACTGTCAGCGGGGTATCCAGCGCCCGCACGGGGATCTCGAAGGTGGAGCCGCCCTCGGTGGTGAGGACATCGTAACGCTGGCCATCCACCAGCATATAGTCATACTTCTCACTGCTCCACACGATGGTGGCGGTGGCAGCGCCGTTCTCCACCTTCAGGGTGCAGGGAGTCAGCACATGGGACTTACCGGAGCCGCCCTCAAAGCCTACCTCAATGGTGTAAGTGCCGTCCGCCAATGCGATGGCGGCAGCGTCATCGCCGTCATCCTCCTTCAGAACAGGGTTGGAGACGGAGACCTTGTGGTCATACCATACGCCCTTCTTGCCGATGAGGGCCACGTCGAACTCCGTGTCCAAGGCGGGCACGGGGATGTCAAAGCCGTTGACCTCCTCGGACAGACCATCGGGATAGGTGACGGTATCCTTGGTGGGCTGTAGCAGCACGGCACCGTCCTTCTGTGCGTCCTCCTTCAAACCGGGGAACAGATTCACGATGCTGGTGGAGGCGAGGCTGACGTGAATGGTCATCTGCCCGTCCTTCACGGTCAGCACGCCCTTGCCGTCGCAGGTCTCGTTGGCGTGGAACATACTGCTGTCGGTGTTGAAATCCGCGGTGTACACGCCGTCCGCCAGCGCGGGCTCGGCGACATCGCCGCCGTTGTTGTCATCTGTTTTCTGCTGTCCGCAGCCCGCCAGCAGCGATGCCGTCATCAGCAGTGCCAGCAGACAGGAAAGAAACTTCTTCATTTTTATGTGTCCTCCTTGCTCTGAAAAAGGCTCCGAGGCGATAATATACCGCCCCGGAGCCAAGTCAGTCCTTGTTACGCGATAGCGTCGATGGCAGCCTTGGTGTGTGCCACGTAGAGAGCCTGCACGTCCGCGATACGGCCCAGACCGGAGATCTGGCAGTTCACGGTGAAACCGGCGGCCTCAAACATGGTCTTCCAGGAATCCTCGTCCGCACCGGCCATGTCGTTGTTGGCGTGGTCGCCCGCCACGACCATCAGGGGACGCAGCACCACGGTGGTGTAGCCAGCGTTCTTGACGGCCTCGATCACGGCCTCGCAGGAGGTCTCCTCGGGCTCGCCCTCCACGGTGCCGATGAATACGTTCTCATAGCCCAGAGAGGCCATCTGGCTCTGCATCTGGCTGTAGGTGACCTTGGCAACGTGAGCGGTGCCGTGACCCATGAACACGAAGGCAGTGCCTGCGTCCTTGGCGGCGGCAACGGATTCAAACCCGCCGTCGGCAACGGCTGCGTCCACGATCGCCTTGGCAACGGCTTCCTTGTCGGCGTTGATCACGGTGGCGTCGGAGCCTACCTCGCCCAGCATGGGCTCGGCAATGGCGATGTGCTCGATCTTATCCTTGTAGGCCTCCAGAGCTGCGACCATCTCGTCGTACTCCGCGCCGTGCATCAGGTGGGTGGGCTGCACGATCAGGTTCTTCACGCCGTTGGCAACGGCGCGCTCCAGCGCCTGATCCATGTTGTCGATCTTCTCACCGTCCCGGGCCTGCACGTGGTTGATGATGATCTGGGCGGTGAAGGCACGGCGGACGCTCCACTCGGGGTAAGCGGCTGCCAGCGCGTCTTCGATACCCTTGATGTCCTGAACACGGCTGTCATTGAAGGAGGTGCCGAAGCTTACGACCAGCAGCTCGTTCTCACCGATCTCGTCCTGATTTCGGGGATCGTCCAGAGAAGCGTCGCCGGTGTCGGCGCCGAAGTATTCGGGGCTGGCTTCCTCACCCTCCACCAGTTCCTTCTGGGCGTCGGTCAGGGCATCCCAGGCGGCCTTGGCTTCCTCACACTGGGCGTCGGTGTTTTCGTTGCGGGTCTGGACATAGATGGCGTCGATCAGCTCTGCCACGTTGGCGGCAGCGGCGGCATCCAGCTCTTCCTGAGACAGAGTGGGCTCTGCGGTGGTCTCGGGGACGGTGGTCTCCGCCTCCGTCTGTCCGGTGGTCTCCGTGGGGGTGGCGCTGCCCGCGCAGGCAGTCAGGCTCAGCACCATGACGGCGGTCAGCAGAAGGGCAATCAGTTTCTTCATTTTGCGTTACCTCTTTTGTTGTGTATTTTGAAAGAAAAAACGGAGCCGCCCGCATCCGCTGCGGTGGCTCCGTTCCGGCAAGATAAAATCCGCCGTCTGATACCGGCGTGATCCGTGGGCGGGAAGGACGATCCGTGTGCAGCAGATCCGAAATTCCACGCAAGGGCAGGTCTCCTGACTTGGTTCTCTGCCCGTCCCGCCTTCCCGGTTTCCCGGTGGCATGGGGGACGGACTCCCCGTTCACAGTGACTGCATCGTTCCGGACTCGCACCGGATTCCCTTTTCACCGCCCCGTTTCCCGGCGGCGGCACCCTTACGCTGCTCTGTATTAACTTTCAGCACCCAAATTATAGCACGCCCGCCCTTCCGTTGTCAACCGCCTGACAGAAAAAATTCAGTACTTTCAGACTGAATGTTCCGCGAAGGGGCAGAGAAATCAAAATTTGACGTGCCGCCCCGACCCTGCGTCATTCTGAACCGGTGACCGATGTCACTGGCTCGGAATGACCTGTTATCGGCAGTGTGCGCACTGCCGCGGAATGGCTCCTTGCCGGGGGAGCTTACACCAGAGACATTCCCTACACTTCCCGGTTCAGGATCCGGTACACCAACTCCATGTCGAGGCCGCCGCGGACGGCGTCGGCAAGACGGTCGTACTGCTGCTGGCGGTAGGCTTCCCGGTCGAAGGAACCGAGGGCTTTGGGGTCGATCCCCTTTTTCTCCGCCAGCGCGGTCAGCAGGGCGTCCGCTACCCCGGGGGCGTCAAAAATACCGTGGATGTAGCTGCCGTATACGTTTCCCTGCCCGATGACCGGGGGAAGGGTCTCCGTGCTTCTGCCCATGTGGATCTCGTACCCCGCGTAGCTCAGCCCGTTCAGACAGGAAAGGAGCCCCGGGGCATTGGCGAAGGTGCCCTCCGTTTGCCGCTGGACCTTCTGACCGGCGAAAACCGTTTCCATGGGCAGCAGCTCCAGCCCGGTGATCTCCGTGACCCCGGCGGCCTCCACCTGCTGGGGGTCGGAGACCCGGGTCCCCAGCATCTGGTATCCGCCGCAGATTCCGAAAACGGGAGTTCCGCCGGAGGCTGCTTTCTTCACTGCCGCCTCCAGTCCCCCCTCCCGGAGCCAGATCAGGTCGGAAATGGTGCTCTTGGTGCCGGGCAGCACAATGAGATCCGGGTCGTGAAGCTCCGAGGGCTTTTCCACGTATCGAACGGACACATTCTCGTACCGTTCAAAGGGGGCAAGGTCGGTGAAATTGGAGATCCGGGGCAGCCGAATGACGGCAATGTCCACCGCCTTCCGGGTCCGGTCCCGGGTGAACCGCTCGGACAGGCTGTCCTCGTCGTCAATGTCCACGTGGGTGTAGGGGATGACCCCTGCCACCGGCACGCCGCAGAGCTTTTCCAGCATGGCAATGCCCGGCTCCAGAATTTTCCGGTCCCCCCGGAACTTGTTGACCACGGTGCCCTTGATCCGCGCCCGTTCCTCCGGCTCCAGCAGGGCTACGGTGCCGTACAGCTGGGCAAAGACCCCGCCCCGGTCAATGTCGCCCACCAGCAGGACGGGGGCGTCCACCAGCCTGGCAAGGCCCATATTTACAATGTCCTCCTGCTTCAGGTTGATCTCCGCCGGGCTGCCCGCGCCCTCGATCACGAGAATGTCGTTTTCGGCGGCGAGAGAGTTGTAGGCTTCCATGACGGCGGGGATGTACTCCCGCTTGCGCTTGTAGTACTCCATGGCCCGCATGTTGCCCTGCACCACGCCGTTTACAATGACCTGACTGCCCACATCGGTGGTGGGCTTCAGGAGAATGGGGTTCATCCGCACGTCCGGGTCAATGCCCGCCGCTTCCGCCTGCACCACCTGCGCCCGGCCCATTTCGCCGCCCGCTTTGGTGATAAAGGAGTTCAGGGCCATGTTCTGGCTCTTGAAGGGAGCCACCCGGTAGCCGTCCTGCCGGAAGATCCGGCACAGGCCCGCGCACAGAAGGCTCTTGCCCGCATTGGACATGGTGCCCTGAATCATGA
>OIYG01001522.1_pt1 | contig 17104 bp, 17 predicted proteins | sample 1587861 | NCBI WGS metagenome assembly OIYG01 (sample SAMN03283272) | human gut metagenome | biome: human-associated habitat; material: feces | host: Homo sapiens | place: Peru | collected 2012 | reverse complement strand
TTTACAAAAAAAAGACAAATAAGTAAAATTTTTACCTATTTGTCAACAGTCTGAAGCTATATACATTTAATTGTATATAGCTTATCTTGCACCATCTCTTTTAATAACAGAAATAATTGTCTTAAAAATAATTTTTATATCTAAACCAATGGATTGATGATTAATATAATACATCTCTAATCTTATTCTATTAGCATAATTGGTTTGGCTTCTACCATTACAAGCCCACCAACCTGTTAGACCAGGAGTAACACTTAAAAACTTACTCTTCATCTTTCCATATTTATCAATTTCACCATCAATTATAGGTCTAGGTCCAACAATAGACATATCACCATTCATGATGTTTATCAACTGAGGAAGTTCATCTAAAGATGTCTTTCTTAAGAAATTACCAACTTTAGTCACTCTTGGATCGTTGTGCAATTTAAAGTTTTCACTCCACTCTTTTGCTACTTTTGGATCTTTAAGTAACTCTGCTAATCTTTCTTGAGAATCTGTATACATTGTTCTGAATTTTAAGACATAAATATACTTTCCGTTTTTTCCAATTCTTTTATGTTTATAAAATACTTTTCCTTTTGATTCAACCTTTATAGCAACTGCAATAAATAAAAATACTGGTAAAAGTACAATAAACGCGAATAAGCTAGCTATACAATCAAATGTTCTTTTAATTCCTAAATATAGATTTCTTCTTATATTTGGATTTGTAACAGATATACTTTCTGCTACTGCAATACTTCCTTCGTTCATAACCTTAACCCCTCTTTTATGTACCCCTACGTCTTGAATTGACAAATATACTAACACAAAAGAAGTAAAAAAGCAAATATTTAAACGAAAATCTCAAGTATTCTATAGTTATTATAGCAAAAAGTAAGCATAATTCATTTAAAACAAATATTTTTAGTCACTTTATTTACAAAAAAAAGAGGAAAATTCCTCTTAATATGCATATATTGAACTAACAATAATAGCAAGTAGAATAAATAATACAAGAATGATGAAGAATGTATTACCATAACCTTGATTATTTATTGAGGGTTTAGTATTACAATTCATGCCTTAACACCTCCTTTTTAGATAAATGCTCCTACTATGATAATTAATAAAATAAATAGAACTAATATGAAAGCAGCACCAGAAATATTATTATTGCAACATTTATTCATTATTCTCCCTCCTTTTCATTACTCACTTTATTGTATGGTAAATCCATCACTTTTGTGCCTGTTTTAAAGAAATTAATATTATTTTTTTTATATACGTGATATAATACCTATTAGGGAGGATAGAGATGAAAAAGAAATTATTAGTTGTAGTAATGGCAAGTGTTATGCTTACTGGTTGTGGGAAAACAATTCCTAAGCTAAGTAATGGTGAAGAAGCAATCGTCGATTTTAAAAATGGTGATAAGATAAGTGTTAATGAAGTATGGAATGAAGTTAAAACTTCTTATGGACTTAATGTAATCCTTGAAAAAATCGACACTAAAATATTAGAAGATAAATTTAAAGACAAAAAAGCTGATATTGATGAATATATGAAAAACTATGAAACATCATTAAAAGCTAATTATGTTGATAAAAGTGGAAATTATGATGAAACTGCACTTTTAAGTGCATTAAGTCAATATGGATATTCTTCATTAGAACAATACTTAACTCAACGTAGACTTTCTTATATGGAAAATTTACAAACTGAAAGTTATGCAAAAAGCTTAATCACTGATAAAGATATTGAAAAATATTATAAAAACAAACAAAAGGGTGACATCAGCTGTGTTCATATTTTAGTAAAACCTGCATCTTCAAGCGATTCAGACACTAAAGCTGCTGAAAATAAAGCAAAAGAAATTATAACTGCTATTGAAAATGATATAAAAGCTGGTACAAGTGCTGCTGATGCTTTTGCAAAATACAAAGGTAATTCAGAAGTAACATATCAAGATTTAGGATTCTTCAATCATGGAGATATGGTAGAAGCTTTTGAAACAGCTGCTTATAAACTAAAAAAAGGTGAATATACAAAAACACCTGTAAAAACAACTTATGGATATCATGCAATATTAAAAGTTGATGAAAAAGAAAAAGACACTTTAGAAAATCTAAAGGATAAAATTAAAGAAACACTTGCAAAAGAAAAAATAAATGATGATTCTACTATTTCTATTAATTCAATGGTTGAATTAAGAAAAGAATATGGTGTAAACTTTGATGATTCAGAAATTGAAAGTGCTTATAATAAATATATAAACTATTTAATTAATCAAAGTAAAAATTCATCTAAATAAAAAATAGAGAGATTAACTTCTCTATTTTTTTTGTTGTATTAATCACGATCATTTAATTGCATTAAAAGATAAAGCATTTCTAACATAGATGAAATTACAGCAGCTACATATGTAAATGCAGTACTATTTAAAACAGCATCTACTCCAGATTTTTCACTATCACTAATCATTCCATCACTAAGTACAATTGATTTTGCTCTTTTAGAAGCATCAAACTCAACTGGCAAAGTAATAAGTTCAAATAAAAGGCCTAAAAATGTAAAACCAATTGCTGCATATACATAATTTAAGTAACTTAAAAATAAACCGATAATCATCACTACATAAGCAATTTTTTGACCAATATTTATAATTGGAAATATCATACTTCTAATTTTAAACCAAGTATAACCCTCTTTATCTTGAATTGCATGTCCACATTCATGAGCCGCAATAGCAAGTGAAGAAATACTAGTTCCATGATATACATCCGTTGAAAGTCTAACAGTTTTTCTTCTAGGATCATAATGATCACTCATGGTACCCTTTGTTTCAACAACATAGATTTCCCCTAGATTGTTTTCATCAAGAATACGCCTTGCAACATCAAATCCTGTTAACTTTTTTTCATTATCTATTTTTACATACTTTTTATAACTTAAATTTACCTTAATTGATGCATAAACTGGTATAATTAACATCAATAAAAATATAATCAATAATTCCATAACTAATCACCTATTATTTTATAAGTTGTACCTTCTCTTGTATCAATAAGTTCAATTCCACGATTATAAAGTTCATTTCTTATTGAATCAGCAAGTTCATAATCACGACTTTTCTTTGCTTCATTTCTTTTTTCTATAAGCTCTAATATTTCTGAATCATCTTTTAAAGAAGTTTCTTTAATTAAATTTACCGAAAATACTTTATCAAATTTCTTTATTAGTTCAAGTTTTGTATGTCCATTAACTTGTTCATCCTTTAAAAGTTCATACATAACTGATATAGCATTAGCTGTATTTAAATCATTTGATATTTCATTTATGAACATATTGTTATAATTACTGAACTCACCCTCATCTAAAATACCTTCATCTTTAATATTAGCAATTTTATTTCTAAGTTTTTTTAACGTAGCTTCAGCTTGATTTAAAGCATCATACGTAAAAACTAATTGTTTTCTATAATGACTATTTAAACACATAAATCTAAAACTTAATGGATCATAACCTTTTTCTTGAAGTAATGATACAGTTAAAAATTCACCCTTGCTTTTACTCATCTTACCTGTTGAATCTAAAAGATGTTCATTATGAAACCAGTAATTACACCATTTATGTCCAAGATATGCTTCACTTTGAGCAATTTCATTTGTATGATGTGGAAATATATTATCAACTCCACCACCATGAATATCCAAATACTCTCCTAAATATTTAATTGAAATACCACTACATTCGATATGCCAACCAGGATAACCTTTTCCAAATGGAGAATCCCAAAGCATTTCATGATTTTCAAACTTAGATGTTGTGAACCATAAAACAAAATCTGCTTGGTTACGTTTTTTTTCATCAACACTTACAGTTTCTCTTATTCCAACTTTATTACCATCAGCATTCATATTCGAGAGTTCATAATAGTTTTTGCAAGAAGAAACATCAAAATAGATATTACCACCACTCTTGTAAGCGATATCTTTTTTAAGTAAATCCTCAATTATTTTAATATACATATCTATATTTTCTGTAGCCGGAGAAACTATTTCTGGCATTTTACAATTTAAACTTTCAAAATCTTTAAAGAAAGCTTTTGTATAAAAATCAGCAATTTCATAAGCTGTTTTTCCTTCTCTTTTACGAGCAACTTCCATTTTATCTTCACCAGTATCTGCATCACTTGTAAGATGACCAACATCAGTTATATTCATTGCTCTTTTAACATTATATCCTAAATATAAAAGAGTTTTTTCTAAAATATCGTGTCCAATGTAGTTACGCATATTACCAATATGTGCATAATGATATACCGTTGGTCCACATGTATACATATTAACAATATTTTCTTTATAAGGAACAAATTCCTCAACTTTTTTTGTTAATGTATTATAAAATTTCACATTTATCACCTACTAAAAATTATTATACTAATTTATGAAATGCAAAGCAACTATTAACATAAATTGTTTGCCTTTACATACTCGCTTATCGAGCTTCCACTTATAAGCACAAGTTCATTCATCTCTTTATTTCCTTTATAACTAAGTTCATAATTACCAAGTACAAGTAAATCTTTACTATCCTTTGAATTACATAAAAGGGAACCCGTCGTATCACCAAAGTTACTTGAAAGAATTAGTTTTCCATCATAAATTCGTGATACCTCTAAATTAATTGAATCCGTATTAAAAGAAACTTTCTCTAAAGACATTCCACTTAATGAATTAACACCTGTTAAATTAACAATTATTTTACCATCTTCATTTATTCCAATTAAACGATTTTGTCTAGGTAAATTATTCTTTAAAAACAAAAACAATATATTATCAACTATAGAAACCCTAGATTCTAGCCTATCACATTCTCCAATATTAACATTATTAACAAGAATTTGATTTTTTCCATTTCCAGAAACCACATTTATTTTGAACTTATTTAAACTATAAGAAAATTCAGTTGAGATATCATTTAAACTTATATCGATTACATTAAAATAATACTTATTTTTCTTTTCTGATGTAGTCTTTGTAGGAATATTTGCTATAACTTTTTTATTTGGTATATAAATATATACAATGAAAAATAGAAAAGCAGCAATAATTATAAGAATAATAGTTATAAATATAGCCGTTGATGGATCATGCTCTTCATGATGTTTTTCGGGGGTGTTTTCACACATGAATTCACCACTCGACTTTACATCATTACTATTTTGTTCATCAACTTTAATAACTTTTGCTACCCTGTTAATTTGGGGAATTTTATCATCATCCATCATATTTGAACCCTCTTTATAGTTAAATTATACCATAAATATTTAATTATGCCTTTGTTTTTATCTTATCAGTGTCTAGTTCATTGTCTAATAAAGATTCATCATTTTTATTATAGCCAACACTCACCTCTTTTTTCTTTTTATCAAAAATTAAAAGAGAACTATTAAAAACCACTTTATCACCCTTATTATCATATATATAACTTTTATCAATTATTGATTTAAATAAGGATATAACTTTCGGTGATGCTGCTTCAATATTCTTTAAATAAATAAGCGTATATGGTTTATATTTTATCTTACTTATTATATTTGTATCATTATATCCGATATATCCTGGATCACTTCCAATAATTCTATTTATTGAAGTATCGGATATAAAATCTTTCATATCAAGTTCCAAGTAATTATATTTTAGTCTAGCAACTAAAAAATCAACCAATTCTTTTTTATTTTCCTTATTTTCTCCTAATAAAGTAAAGGTACTGGCCCTTCTAGCTTCACTTATATTCTTCAATACTTCTTCTAACCCACTAAATCCAAATCTTTCTTTTATTTCATGATTTATCTTCAATGCTTCATCTAAAGTAATAATTTTTATACCTGTCATACTTTCAACAGTTGTTTCAATGTCACTTAAATTCACACTTACTTTTTTCATAGTTTTTTTCTTAGTAAGATAGGCGTTTTTATAATCCTTATTTTTTAAATACAAATCTTCTTGACTACTTAAAAATTCATTTGAACAATTGATATTAACACGGGATAAAACCGTATCTAAAAGATCTAAAGACTTATCAGGATTATGATTTGTATACATATATTTATTAGCAAGATGTACAATATTTTTAATATTATCATCACTTATTTTAACATTATGATATGCTTCATACGAAGTTTTTACACCTAAAAGTATTTGAATAGTTTCAGTTTCAGTTGGTTCACTTACCATAACACTTTGAAATCTTCTAGATAAAGCTTTATCCGGAGCAATAAACTTTTCATATTCCATAGTTGTTGTTGCACCAATTATTTTTATTTTATCATTAGCAAGATATGGTTTTAAAATGTTAGCAGCATCAATACTGCCTTCACCTCCACCAGTTTTAACGATAGTATGAATTTCATCAATAAATAATATTATATTTTTGCTTTTCTTAATCTCTTTAATAATATTATTAAGTCTTGTTTCAAACTCTCCACGATATTTTGTATTAGAAAGCATACTTGCCATATCAACAGAAATAATTTTTTTACTCCTCAATTTTTCTGGTACTAAAGACGCATCAATTCTTCTAGCAAGTTCTTCAACTATGGCAGACTTGCCTACACCAGCTTCACCGATTAAAATAGGATTATTCTTATTTTTTCTTAAAAGTATTTCAATAATTGAGTTTATTTCCTTATCTCTTCCAATAAGTTTATTTGTTCCAACCAATTTTTCACCAATTTCATTTAATTCGCAATAATCATCACTTGTTAACTCTTTATATAAACCATCAATATCGATATCAAGACCTAAAAGAAGCCTTAAAGCAATTCCATCATCACTTGTTAATAATATTCCTAATATTTCTTTTTCACTTATCTTTTTTTCTCTTGTGGCATCATCTATAACTTGACGAAGTAAAGGTGTATACAAAATAACTTCGCTTTTCTTACTAGCTTTTCCAACTACATTAATAAGCTCATTTTTTAAAATCTCATACGTCAAATTATATTTTTTAGTAATTTCACTTACACTCGCACACTTAAGCAAGCTTAAAAGCAAATGTTCAGTTCCTACATAAGGATGATTTAAACTCATACACTCCTTTTCTGCATTTTTCAATATTTTTTTTACTTCATAACTAAAATTATTATTCATAAAAAAAATCCTCCTATTAATTATATGAGGAAATTTTCACATTATTATACATATCTATCTTCAAGTTTTAATCTATCCGCTAAAGTTACAATAAATTCTCCATTAGTAGGTTTGGACTTATCACAATCAACAGAATTTCCAAATAACTCTTCCATATAGTCATAATCACCTCTACTCCAAGATATTTCAATTGCATGTCTTATTGCTCTTTCAACTCTCGAAGACGTTGTTTCATAACTTCTAGCAAGTCTTGGATATAACTCTTTTGTTATTGCTCCCATCACTGATGTATCATTATACATCATTTCGATTCCATCTCTTATATAAGAATATCCCTTTAAATTAGAAGGTATTCCTAAATTATGTAACATATCTGTTATTTTTAATTTTATAGTATTATTGCTTTTATTTTCTTTAAAATATATTGATGCAATAACTCTTTCAAGCTCACTGCAAGAATAAGGTTTCTTTAAGAAATAATTTGGTTGATATGAATTTATTTGCATCATCATATCTGGACTTACATATTCACTTGTAATAATAACTTTTCTATTTATACCAAGTTCTTTCATCTTTGAAAGAATTAAACTACATAAACATCCACTTAGTAATAGATTGATAACTAAAACATCATAATCTTCGGTTATTGAAGACATCGCTTCATCCCTATTACTGATTGCTTTTACCACATTGACACTACTAGAACTACTGAAATACTCCTCTACTGCATTTATATGATTAACATCTTCGTCAATCAACATTACACGTATCGCCATAATATCTCCTTTTTCTAATAATTATTCAACTGCTAGACTCATTATAGTATAAATAAATGTAAAGATAAAGAGTAAAATATGTCAATTTACGTCAACTATTGTCACATTATGTCGAACATAAAAAAATTGACACTTTTTGTACTATTGTGTCAATATTTCTATGGCTTTTTGAAGTTGATTATCCGTATCATCACAAGGATTTTTAGCATAATTTTTATCAAGAGTAACATATACACCAGGAGTAATTCCTACCTCATCTATTGAATTACCTAAAGGAGTATACCATTTAGCTGTTGTATACTTAAGCATTGTATTTTTTGTTAACCTATAAGTGTTTTGTACTTTACCTTTTCCATAGGAAGTTGTTCCAACAACTATTGCTCCATAGCTTTCTTTTAAAGATGAAGCTAATATCTCTGAAGCTGAAGCTGTTTTTCTATCGATTAAAACAACTACATCTTTGTCATACTCTTCCTTAGTTGTATCATAATAAGTTTGCTTTTTATTCTTTTCTTCTAAAGAATAAAGAACATGCCCCTTTTTTAAAAACATATTTAATATATCAGTTACACTAGTTAAATACCCACCAGTATTACTTCTTACATCAAATATAAGAGAATCAATTTTTTCATTATCCAATTCTTTTAAAGCCGTTTTAACTTGATTAGCTGAATTTTCTGTAAAACTTGATAAATAAATATATCCAACTTTTTTACCATTTTTAGTAAAAACTTTTCTAGTAACAACTGGTTTTTCAATTGTTTTTATAGCTACTTTAAAATTCTTCTCTTCGTCATCACGTTTTACACTTATGTTTATTTCTTTTTTATCTTTAACTAAACTTAATACAGTTTCAATTGATGATAATGCATCTATTTTAATATCATCAATTTTAACAATTATATCTCCACTTTTTAAACCTGCTACACTTGCAGGTGTATTTTCATAAACATTAACGATTTTAATTTTCTCATCAATCTTACTTATTTCAATTCCAATTCCCTCGTAACTTCCCTCAAGTTTACTATCAAGATTAGTTGTTTCATCTGCCTTAAGATAACTTGAATATTTTTCATTCAAATAACTCATCATTCCATCAATTGCAGCACTTTCTAGTTCATCTTTATTAAATGACTTATAATATTCATTTTTTATTTTGTCATAAGTCGCTTCTACCTTCAAAAGACTAGTATTTCCAACTATTTTAAATACAACAAATCCAACAACCGAACTAATTACTAAACTAACTACTAAAGTTACAATTAAAAGTTCTGAAAAACTATAACTAACATGTCTTTTTTTTATTTTAAATATCTTCTTGATCTTTCTCATTTTGCCTCCAAAAAAAGACTTAAAATTAAGCCTTACTAGATAATTCTTTTATGATTTCATCAATATTAGTTGTATAACTTACAATTTTTTTGCTTTTTACTTTTATTAAAGTTGGCTTAGTTAGCATTAAATCTTTAACATCTTTAACACTTACTTTTTCCTCACCAGCTACATTGTAATGATTTTTATTAATAGCTTCATCCAAGTTAACATAGAATATATCACTTTTAGTACTGCTTACTAAACTTGAATAAATTGAAGCTGACTTAGTATCCTCAGCATTATAAGCAAGAACATAATATTCATTCTTTTCACTTTTTAAAATATCATCAAGAATAATAAGCTTAGTATTTATACTAACTGCCTTTGTAGTGTTATCTTGAAATTCATCTTTTGTTACATATTTACCATTTATAAAGAAAAGTAAACCAATAAATAAAGCTACAATAAGTAATACAACTAAAAAGCTAATAACTTTCTTAACATCATCGTTCATATATTTAGATTTTTTAATTTCTTTTGTTTCAAATCTTTTTGTTTCCTTTTTCATCCTAACCACCTACTAAATATTTTATCACAAAATATATGTTTTATATATAAAAATATTAAAAAAATGGCTTTATTCAGCCACTTTAATCTCCTCAATATCATTTTCTAAAATAAAAGTTAGTTCTTTCTGCATTTTTTTTATTGCTTCCTCGTTTTGTTTTATTTCTTCTTTTAAGATTTCATTTCTTGATTCAAATGCACTTAATAAAGCATTAATATCTTTTACTTTTTCGTCTTCCATAACTGCACCTCATTACAAGTGTTTATTATACTAAAATAGAATTCTTAATACAATCTTTTTATTTAATTATTTTAAATTTTTTAACCAGAAAAAATGGCCAATAAGCCACTTTTATCATCATCTATTTTGTGCTTGCAACCAATGAAGTTCCATTTGTTATACTTTCAGCAATAGTCATCATTTCACTAGAATTTAATGTATTACTAGTTAAATAGAAATCTACTCCACTTGCACTCCAGTAAACTGAGTTATCTCCTAGTGCACCAATTGTATTACCTAATATTACTGGTTCTCCATTAACTGGAACAATTTCCATTTCATCATTAATTTTACTTGCTTCTTCTACTAATATAAATGGATCTACTCCAGCAAATGTCAAGATAACACGTTCACCATCATCAGTACTAACTTTATCCTTTGAATGAAGATATGTATCTGTTGGAACATATAAAGGATAAATTATATCATCAAGTACATTTCCAGTAGTTTCAGTTTTCTTACATTTATCTTTACATGTATCATCACTACAAGTGCTTATACAATCTTCTTCAGTTGATTTTTCGGAAGTATTTTTGTTATCAGTTGTTTTTGTAGTTTTATTTGTATCTTTATCAGTTGTTTTATTATCCTTTGAATTATCGGTTTTTTTAACTAGTGTATCTAATTTAAAATAACTTGAATCAAACTTTGGAGAATAGTTAATATCATTAATTTTTACTTTTAATAAAGAAACTCCTTCAGAATTTTTAACATTAATTTCTTTAATATCAAATTTCTTATCAGTTATAATAGTTTCTCTTTCAAGCTTTTGATTATTAGGATAATTAACTGATGAATCTATTTCATATCCACCATTAATCTCTTTAATAGTCGCTTTAGCATCATTATTAACGTCATTAATTAAAGACTCTATTAAATATGCTTGACTTGAATTACTTGGCCACTCACTCATGAATTTAAAACTTTTATTTAAGTTAGGTGTAACAACGTAAACCCCCTCAGAATTTTTTAATATTACTTGTTCATGATTGTTGATTGTATTCACTAAGCTAACTTTATAATTAGTTTTATTATCAACACCAACTTTTATATTATAAGTAAATTCATCTTCATTACTTACAATAACCATCTCTCCAGTTAATTCATAACTATTTTTCTTCCCATTATAATCCTTAAATGACTTCATCAAGTCTTTAGTATTGTTCATACATCCTGTTAACAGGAAAACACTTAGGATTATAAATACTACCTTTTTTATATTAATCACCCTTTCCTAATTAATTACTATGTCGAAAAGATGTTTTTAATAACTAAAAATATAAAGAAAAAAATCATCAATTAAAATGAGCATAAATTCTATTTTTTACATATGCATAACATGTGATCGCTGTATCCAATTTTGAACTCTTAAATTTCATAAACAATACAAAATAAAAAAAGTCAAATATTAATTTGATTTTTATATGTATAAAATCTTAAAAGCAATACAAAATAATACTAGAAATGAGGTGAAGGTATGAATACATTACAAAAAGTGTGTTTAGTAGTTACCATTATTGGTGCAATTAACTGGGGATTTATCGGTTTACTCGAAGTAAACTTGGTTGAATCATTGTTTGGAGTTGGAACTGTTGTTTCAAGAATAATCTACTCTTTAGTTGGTTTAACTGGACTAATAAATGTTGGTATTTTATTCACTCATTTGGATGAAGATTAAAAAAATAAGTACTTAAGAATTTAAACTTAAGTACTTATTTTTATTTTAAAGAATCTATTTTTTCTTGAAAATTATCACTCGTACAAATATAAGAACCACTTACTAAAACATCAGCTGAATTCAAAAATACTCGACTTTCTAAATTAACTCCACCATCAATAGAAACAAGATAGTTATAGTTTTTATCATGTTTCAACTTTTGTAAAATATCTAATTTTTCAATTGTTTCAGGAATCATCTTTTGTCCACCTAAACCAGGATTAACACTCATTACTAAAACATATTCAACATTATCAAGGCATTCAACATTCATAACTCTAGTTTTAGGATTTATTGCAATACCCGCACCAATATTATAAGAATGAATTAAATCAATATATTTTTTATAATCTGGAATTTCTGCATGAACAGAGATAAATTTAGGATTCAATTTTTTTAAAACCTCAATATAATTTGTAGGATTTTCAACCATTAAATGTATATCCAATGGTTTTTTTATACCTTTTAAACAATCTAAAAACTCATATTCATTCATTGTTTTTTCACTTGTAAATTTTCCATCCATTATATCAACATGAATAAAATCAGCAGTAGTTTCATCAAGTTTTTCTAATGTATCTCTTACATCAGTTTTGTTTTTTAAAAAAGAAACCGATATTTTCATTCCATCACCATCTTTTTATAATTTTCATATCTAGATTCAAGTATTACTTTGTTTTCTACATCTTCTAAGACTTTACAACCAATTTCATTTATATGTTTACAATCTCTAAATTTACATTCATCGTTTTTAAATTCTTTAAAAGCAAATTTAATATTTTCCTTTGGTACATGAATATCTAAAGCTGAAAATCCTGGAGTATCAATAAAATAGATATCATTTATTTCAAAAAGTTCAACATGTCTAGTTGTATGTTTACCTCTACCTAAAGCTTCACTTATATCATCAGTTTTAAGATTTAAAGTCGGATCTAATTTGTTTATAAATGTTGATTTACCAGCACCAGTTTGACCAGTCAAAGTGACTGTTTTACCTTTTAAATATTCAAATAAGCATGAATATTCAGTATTTAAAATAGTTTTATAGCCAACACTTTTATAATAATTTATTATATTATCAAATTCTTTTCTTTCTTCTTCAGTTAACAGATCATATTTACTGAAAACTATAATTGGTTCAATATCTGATAAAATAATATTAGTAAGCATCTTATCCAAAAGAAGAGATGAAAAGTCGGGATGTTTTAAACTAGTAACTATTAAACAAACATCTACATTAGCAACCCTAGGTCTTAAGAGTTCATTTCTTCTACTATATATATCAATTATATATTTATTATCAAAATCAACTTTTACTCGATCACCAACTAAAGGAGTAAGCCCCATATTACGGAACTTACCCCTAGCTTGACAATCTACAAAAACATTATCACATTTTACAGTAAAAAGATTGCTTATAATTCTAACTATTATACCATCCATATAACTATTCAATGTCGTCTACTCCATTATCAACTACTTCTTCAGAAATTTTTATTGTTAAAGTTTGACCATTTACAACGGCATCATCAGCTTTTTGACTTTGTTCAAAAATTGTTCCAGCTGGATATTCATCAGTTTCTACATATGAAGTTGTAAGTTTAACTCCATATTTTGTACACCATTCTTCAATTTGTTTCAAAGAATATGTTCCTTTAGTAAAATCTGGATAAGTTGTTGACATATCAGAAATATAAAGAATAATTGTATCTCCTTCAACAAGCTTAGCACCAGCAGCAGGTTCAGTTTTTAATATTTCTTCACTAGTATGATTTCCTTTATCCTCAATTTTTTCAACTTTAACAAATAAATTATACATTTTTTCTAAGACAGCTTTTTCTTCAATATAATTTTTACCAGTTAAATCCTCCAATGTATATGCATTTTCACCACTTGAGATATAAATAGTAACTGATGCACCCTTTTTTCTAGTGCTTCCTTTTGATGGATATGTTTTAGTAACATTCCCCTCTTTTATTGTAGAAGAAGCTTCACTCTTTTGTTCATCAGATATCGTAAATCCGGCACTTATAAGTTTACTTTCGGCATCCTCTACACTTAAACCTGTAACATCAGGAACTTTAATATCTTTTACAACTGTTATTCTAGGTATTAAAAATACTAAAGTAGTTACAATAAGTATTAATCCTGTAAATATAATTGCTAAGAGAAGTAAAAATTTATTTTCCTTTTTTCTTAAATCTTTTTCAGTAATCTTTTTAGCTTTTATCTCGACATCTTCTTTCTTTTCTTCAATTTTTTCTTTATCTTTTTCAATCTCTTTTTTTGTTTGTTTCTTTTCTTGAGGCACTTCACTAGAAGGTACCTTCTTCTTTATTATATCCGCATCATCTTCAGGATATTCAAAAACATATTTTGGTTCATTTATTCTCGAATCATCCAAAGCCGTTTTTAAATCATCGTGCATTTCTTTAGCATCTTGATAACGGTTTTTAACATTTTTAGCTGTTGCTTTCATAATTATGTTATCTATCGATTGAGGTGTATTTGGTAAAAGTTCTCTTACCGATGGGACACTTTCTTTGATGTGTTTTAATGCTATTTCAACTGCATTATCACCTTTAAATGGTAAAGTTCCTGTTAAAAGTTCATACATCAAAATACCCATTGAATAAACATCACTTTGAATTGTTGCTCCCTTACCACTTGCTTGTTCTGGTGGTAAATAATGAACACTTCCCATAACTGAATTAGTTTGAGTAAGTTGAGTTGAATTAAGTGCCATTGCAATACCAAAGTCCGTAATCTTAATCAAACCATTTTCCAAAATCATAATATTTTGAGGTTTAATATCACGATGGATTATATAAGAATCGTGTGCAGCACTCATACCATCAGTAACTTGAAGCATGATATCAACCACTTCAGTTAAAGTTAAACTTCCTCGCTTTTTTAGAAGTTGTTTCAAATGTTTTCCATCAATATATTCCATGACGATATAATATGAACCATTATCTTCACCAACATCATAAACTTCTACAATATTTGGATGAGATAAGCTGGATGCTGATAAAGCTTCTCTTTGAAATCTTCTAACAAACTTTTCATCTGTTGCTAAATCTCCTCTTAAAACTTTAACTGCAACATTTCTATCAAGAATAGTATCATATGCAAGATAAACATTGGCCATACCACCTTCACCAATTGTTTTGATGATTTGGTATCGGTCGTTTATCTTTTGACCCTTCATTATCATACTACACATCCCCGCTTCTATCTTCTTTTACTAAATAAGCTATTGAAATGTTATCTTGTCCACCACGAACATTGCATTTTTTAACTAACTTAATAAGTTTATCTTCAACACTTATATCTTCTTCATTTAAAACTTTTTCAATTTGTTCTTGAGTTAACATGTTTGTTAAACCATCGCTTGAAAGCATTATAGCATCAACATCAGTTTCAACATCAAATATATCAAACTCACATGTATCAGCAGCTCCTAAAGCACGCATTAAAACATTTCTCTTTGGGTGATTTTTAGCTTCTCTTTCAGATAAATCACCAGTTTCAACTAAAAAATTAACTAATGTATGATCATTCGTAATCTTTTTTAATTTACCATTTTTAAATACAAAACCACTTGAATCCCCTATATTAACAAACATCAAGAAATCCTTAGTTAAAAGAGCCATAACGCATGTAGTTCCAAGTCCCATTGCTTCAGGATGTTCATCACTATATTTTAAAATACTAGCATTAACTTCATTTAAGTTTTCTCTTATCCAGTTAACAGCATCAATTTTAGTTCCTATAGTTGATAAAGATTGAAAACGAGAACCGATTTGAGTTACCACCATACTTGATGCAATTTCACCAGCTCGGTGTCCTCCCATACCATCAGCAACAATCATCAAATGTTCACTTGAAGTATTTTTAACAATGGTAACCGAGTCTTCATTATGACTTCTAACTCTTCCTGAATCAGTTATATAAAATGATTTCATCTTTCCACCTCATTTGCTCTAAGTTGCCCACAGGCAGCATCTATATTTCCACCAAACTCTCGTCTAACCGTTACATTTATTCCACGACGTTTTAAAGTATCATAAAACTTCATAACCTGATCATTTGGAGATTTTTTATATTCTATATGACTAGTTTCATTATAAGGAATTAAATTAACATATACGTTCATTCCTCTAAGTAAATCAGCAAGTTCATTTGCATTTTCTTCACTGTCATTTACCATACTAAGCATAACATATTCTATGGTAACTCGTCTATTAGTTTTTTCAATATATTCATTTATAGCAGCAATTAATTCACTTATATTATAAGCTTTATTTACTTTCATAATTTTATTTCTAAGCTCATCATTAGGTGCATGTAAACTTATTGCTAAATTAGTTTGCAAATCTTCATCTGCATATCTTTTTATCATTGGTACAAGTCCACTTGTTGAAACTGTAATATGTCTTGCTCCAATCGCGATTCCAAATGGTGAATTAATTATTCTTATGAAGTCCATTATATTATCATAATTATCAAAAGGTTCGCCTATTCCCATTACCACTACACTAGAAATACGCATGCCCACATCTTCTTCAATCATAAGAATTTGTCTTACAATTTCTCCAGGTAATAAATCTCTTACTTTTTTTAAACGTCCAGATTCACAAAAAGAGCATCCCATATTGCATCCAATTTGACTCGATACACACACACTTAATCCATAATCGTGTCTCATAAGAACACTTTCAATTAAATTACCATCATCTAATTCAAATAGATATTTATTAGTTTCTTTACTTGTTTGACGTCTTACAAGTTTTAACATTGAAATATCAAAATCTTTTTTCAATTGTTCTCTTAGTTCAAGTTTTATATTACTCATCTTATCAAAATCAAAAACACGTTTTTTATATATCCAATCATAAATTTGTTTTGAAACAAATTTAGAATATCCGTTATCTTCTAAATATGATGTTAAGTCTTCTAATTTTAAATCAAAAATACTTTTCACACATTCACCTCATATCCTATAGAAATTATATCAAAAAACAAATAAAAATAATAGAATTAACTATATCAGTTTTAAAATTTAAATATAAACGCCCTTATTTATAAAATTATAATTCTATATAAAAATAGAACTCATTTTCTATTGAGTTCTCATTTAATATTAACTTTATAAAAAAAGTATATATCAATAAATAAAAAAACAATTAGCTATTGCACATAAAACAAATGTTTGATATTTTATTTATAGGAACATTTAATAGTTAGGTGATTGGGAATTTGTCAACCTTTTGTACCACTTTTATGGAGGGTATAGCTTTAGCTTAAA
>OIYG01001521.1_pt1 | contig 17108 bp, 11 predicted proteins | sample 1587861 | NCBI WGS metagenome assembly OIYG01 (sample SAMN03283272) | human gut metagenome | biome: human-associated habitat; material: feces | host: Homo sapiens | place: Peru | collected 2012 | reverse complement strand
GTGACCTATCCGGAATTTGTCGAGTGGGCGTCAAACAGAACATTATCGATTGGCCGAAGTTTTGCAAAAGAAATACTTAATTCGCTGCGTTTGTCTCAGACGAACCGTTATGCAGTATGTAAAGCATGCAGGGGATTGAGCTTGGAAGATGCCTATTGGATCCGGCAGGACGGGGATGAAAAGACATGGAAGGAAGTTAGTTTATTTGATAATCCACTTTCTCTTTATATAACAGAGGTCTCACTTTCAGGCAGGGCTGTCAGCTATAAGATAGCAATGGATGAGAGAAGAAATATTCATACTCCGGAACTGACAACACTTGGAGCAAGTGCGAAAGCATGGATAAGAGGTGAGGACGGGCTTTCACTTCATAAGGTCGGACGATATGAAATACCGGCTACAAAGATATTAAAACAGTTAGGTTTCAGACATATTCCGTATTCATTTTCTACGGAAGAAGAAATCGGAACGTTTCTAAGTAAAGAAAGAAAAGAATGGCTGCAGGCATCCGGAGAGATGATTGTGAATTCAAAGCTGTTTACATCAGAGAACATTTCTTTGGTAACGTTTGAAGAATTTTGTCTGTTTTGCGGATTCTATAATCTGAATCCTTATGAAGAGGCGAAGCGAATCGATCAAGAGTCTTATCTGCAGATGCAGATTGCAGACTATATACTTAATAACAATGACCGGCATGATCAGAACTGGGGATTTTTGATGGAAAATGATTCGGGTAAATTAATTGGAGCAGCCCCATTATTTGATCATGACCATGCATTTTCAGGATATGAAAATATAATGTCACAGACCGTGGAAACGGATACAACACTTTATGAAGCGGCCGTGGAAGCACAGCGAGAATTAAATGTTGAGCTGACCGGAGTGGAGCAGATGCAATGTCCGGAGATTCTTACACAGGAACAATGGAGACTTGTGCAGAAGAGAATACAAAGAATGAAAAGAGGAGAAAACGATGGCGATTAAACATATTTTATTTGACTTGGACGGAACACTTTTACCGATGGTGCAGGACGAATTTGTTCGTTTTTATATGCCGCTTCTTGCAAAAGCTTACTTGAAGAATGGCGTGGAAATGGATCCAAAAGGATTCATTGGTGCAGTGTGGAAAGGATATGAGGCGATGGTGAAAAACGATGGTTCCAGAACAAATCGAGAGGCATTCTGGAGTTATATTGATGAATTCCTGCCGCTTTCTGTGAAAGAATCAGAGGCAATCGCAGATGCATTTTATGAGGATGAATTCAATCAGGCCAAGTGTACGACACAGCCGACACCACTTTCAGATATGGTTATAAAAGAGGCGAAGAAGAAAGGGATTGAAGTTTATCTTGCAACGAACCCGATCTTTCCAAGATGTGCAACAATGAACCGTATCAACTGGGCAGGACTGGATCCGGAAGATTTTAAGATTATCACAACCTATGAAGATCATGTATACTGTAAGCCAAATCCGGAATATTTCCGTCAAATTCTGGAACAGTTTGAGCTTGATCCGTCAGAATGTCTGATGGTTGGAAATGACGTGGAGGAAGATCTTGCGATCCGTGCGCTTGGAGTTCCTGTATTTCTTATCACAGATACGATGGAAAATAAGAAAAACCTTCCGATTGACTCCGAATATCAGGGCTCGATGGAAGAGTTACTGGAATTTGTAAAAGAATTGCCGGAAGTGTAAAAGCGCGGTGAGAATGTAAAATAAGAATGAAAGATAATCGTTTAATATTGCGAAACACCTTGAGGAGGTATTGGTAAAAAATCTCTTCAAGGTGTTTTGTGTTTATAGGAAGCTGAAAACAAGCGTAAGATAGGCGCAATAGAGAAATTTATTTTACCTAGATTTAACATAAATCATATCAGAATGTAAAGCAGCATTTGTAAAATAAAACAGAAAAATGGAATAGAATGTTGTCAGCTTTGTATTTGAGATGACAACAAAGACTCAGAGAGGGCATTATTATATGATTAAAATTTATGTGATGGATACCAATGTTCTGATTCAGTCCCCAAATGCGCTTTTTAGTTTTGAGGATAATCTGGTCGTTCTCCCAATGGTTGTATTGGAAGAACTGGATCATTTGAAAAAAGCAGATGGCGAGACAGGAGCCAATGCAAGAAAATGTATCCGTCTGCTTGAAGAACTGCGTCAGAAGGGGAATCTTCTGGAGGGCGTATCCCTCGAGAATGGAGGAATCTGTCGGGTTGAAAAGAATTTTGTAGATGTTGAACTTCCGGTAGATTTATCTTTGGAGGTCGCAGATAACAGAATATTAAAGGTTTGCCTTGGATTAAAGAAATCAAGAAAAGAGCAGGTTGTTCTTGTGACGAAAGATATCCTCCTTCGAATTAAAGCACAGGTGTTAAATCTGTGCGCGGAGGATTTTATTTCTGAGCAGGTGATAGCTCATGACAGACAGTATACCGGAAGATGTGAAGTTTATGCACCGGATGAATTGTTTAAGGATTTTAAGAAAAAGGGAATACCGGTGGATGAGGTCTATCAATTAGATGAGAATGAAAAAGCATTTTGTCCGGAGCTTTTGGAAAATCAGTTTGTACTCATCAAATCAGATCAGGCAAGAAAGAAAACACATCTTGGAAGAGTGGAGCATGGAATCCTCCGGAAATTGGAATTTAGAAAGAGTTCTCCATATGGAATTTCCCCAAGAAATGCAGGACAGTATTTCTTGCAGGAAGCTTTGATGCAGCCAGCGGAGAAAGCACCGCTTGTTATTGTCAAAGGTATGGCAGGAACAAGTAAGACATTTTATTCTCTTGCAGTAGGTCTGGAAAAGCTGATGAATCATCCGACAGGCGAATACAGAAAGATTCTTGTCTGTAGACCGAATGCGCAGTTTGATGAAGGAATCGGATTCCTTCCGGGAGATGAACAGGAAAAGATCTCACCGTTGATGCGCCCGGTTCTTGATAATCTGGAGCAGCTGCTTGATTCGAATGAGGACGAGCGTTATAAAGACGAAGAGGCATTGCGGGATAAAGTGGAGGAAATTTATTCCAGAGGTTTCATTCAGGCAGAAGCATTGAATTTTATTCGTGGCCGGTCAATCGTCAAGACTTATCTGATCATTGATGAAGCGCAGAATACAACGCCGGATCAGATCAAAGGCATTATCACAAGAGCAGGAAAGGACACGAAGATCATTCTTTTAGGAGATCCGAATCAGATAGACCGTCCGTTCCTGGATGAGAGAACCAATGGTTTAAGTTATGCGGCAGAACATATGAAAGGAAGTCCATTGTGCTGGCAGCTGACGATGACAGCAGAAGAGTGTGAACGCTCAGAACTTGCAATGGAGGCAGTTAAAAGACTTTGAAAACAACATATAAAGAGATTCGTGAGATAGAAGAAATAAACCTGTTGATCGAACAGGGAAATGCAACGTTAAAAGAGCTTGGATATACAGAGCATTCCAAAAAGCATGCCGCAAAAGTATCAGATACTGCAGGCAAGATCCTGACAGAGCTCGGATATGGAAAACACAAGATTGAGCTTGCAAGAATCGCAGGTTATATGCATGACATCGGAAACAGTATCAACAGGCATGATCATGCACACAGCGGTGCACTGCTGGCATATCAGATATTAAAGGATACAGAGATGTCATTAAAAGACGTTCTGGTAATTATGACAGCAATCGGTCACCACGACGAGGCAACCGGAGATGCTGTGGATCCGGTATCAGCTGCACTGATACTGGCAGATAAGACAGATGTAAGAAGAAACCGTGTACAGAATCCGGTTCCGGCAACATTTGACATACATGACAGGGTAAATTATGCAGCTCTGTCAACGAAGTTAACGATTCAGAAAGAGAAGAAAGTAATTCAGATGGAACTGGAGCTAGATGATGAAATCTGCACCGTTATGGATTATTTTGAAATCTTTCTGGAGCGTATGATCATGTGCAGAAGAGCGGCAGAACGCCTTGACTGTAAATTTAAGCTAATTGCAAATGGCAACAAAATGTGTTAAAGAATGGAGAAAATAAAATGAGTAATGTATACATGAACCGTGAATTATCCTGGTTAAAGTTCAACGAAAGAGTACTGGAGGAAGCAGAGAATCCAGAGGTACCGCTGTGCGAGCGTATGACATTTGTGTCAATCTATCAGAGTAATCTGGATGAATTCTTCCGTGTGCGCGTCGGTTCCCTGCAGGATCAGATGCTGATCAGCACAGAAATCCGAGAGAATAAGACAAAGATGACTTCCGCAGAGCAGATCCGTGCGATCATTAAAGAAGTCAAGAAACTGAATCAGAGAAAAGACAAAGCTTACGAGAAATTGATGAAGAAAATCGAAGATTATGGAATTACATTTATCAATTTCGCTTCCGCAAAAACAGAAGAGAAAAAGTTTCTTGAGAAATATTTCATGAAGGAGATCATGCCTTTAAGTTCACCGACAATTGTAAGTAAGAGACAACCATTTCCTTTCTTAAAAAATGGAGAAATTTACGCAGTTGTTGTTCTTGAGACAAGAAATAAGAAGGAAAGAATCGGAATCATTCCATGTTCCAACAATATGCTGGCAAGAATGGTTGAGCTTCCGGGTGGAAAAGGAAGATATATGCTCATTGAGGAGCTGATCCTTCATTATATCGGAAAAGTTTTCAAGGGCTATAAAGTAAAAGGAAAATCATTATTAAAAGTAGTCAGAAATGCGGATATCGATGCAGACGCAGCATACGATGAAGACCTTGATTACCGTGAATTTATGGAAGATCTGATGAAGCAGAGAAAGAAACTTTCCCCGGTACGAATCGATCTTTCCAGAGAGATGGATGAAACAGTTGTAGACGCACTGTGCAGATATCTGGATGTGACTCCGGACAGAGTATTCCGAAGCGAAGCACCGCTGGATGTTTCTTTCGTATTCCAGGTTCAGGATCTTCTGCGCAGAAACACAGAGCTCTTCTATGAAAAACGCGTACCACAGAAGAGTCCGGAATTCAAGGATGGACAGAGCATTTTACAGCAGATCACAAAGGAAGATAAACTGTTATCCTATCCATATGATTCTATCAGACCATTCCTGAAAATGCTGACAGAAGCAGCCGAAGATGACAGTGTTATTTCTATTAAGATGACATTATACCGACTGGCAAAACAGAGTAAGGTTATCGAGGCGCTTTGCGAGGCAGCAGAGAACGGAAAAGAAGTTGTTGTTCTTGTAGAGCTTCGTGCACGTTTTGATGAAGAGAATAATATCCGCTGGTCCAGAATGCTTGAAGAGGCTGGATGCCAGATTATCTATGGACTGGAGCATTATAAAGTACACTCCAAGCTGTGTCTGATCACACGAAGAGGGGAAAATGGAATCCAGTATATCACACAGATCGGAACAGGAAACTACAACGAGAAGACCGCAAGACTTTATACAGACCTCTCTCTTATGACAGCGAATGAGCAGATTGGAATGGACGCCGCAAGAGTTTTTCAGGCACTGGCTAAAGGTGAAGTAGTTGAAGATATGGAACATTTACTCGTTGCACCAAAATGCCTTCAGTCTAAAGTGATCGAGAAAATCGAGGAACAGATCCAGAAACAGAAAAATGGAGAGACTGCGTACATCGGCCTGAAAATGAATTCTCTGACAGATAAGCGTATCATTGATAAATTAATCGATGCGTCTAAAGCTGGTGTGAAGATTGACATGATCGTCAGAGGTATCTGCTGTCTGATCCCGGGCGTGGAAGGTGAGACAGAGAATATTCATGTGATCAGTGTTGTCGGAAGATTTCTGGAACATTCCAGAATCTACATCTTCGGAAAAGGAGAAGAGGCACAGTATTATATCGGATCTGCTGATTTCATGACACGAAATACAGTGAAACGTGTAGAGGTTGCAGCACCGGTTTATTCTGAAAGATTAAAGAAACGTCTGCAGGATCTTTTTGATCTGATGTTAAGTGATAACAAAAAAGCGCGAAAGGAGGATACAAAAGGAACCTATTCTGTGGTAGAATGTAAAGGACAGCCAATTAACTCACAGGAACTTCTTTATCAGGAAGCCTATGCGAAAGCTGCACTTGGCAGCAACCAGTGGGAGGCTGTACAACAGACAGAAAATAAGGTGATAGAATGATCTATAAATTCGGGGAACGTCTGACAGAGATCAGTCAGGAAGAATGGGAGAAAGAGAAGTGTCCGGCTGTATTCCTCACAGATTCCAATCATGCGGAGGAGACATTGGCAATAGCAGGGATTGTATATGAAGCAGAGATCCAGATTGCGAAGATTGGATTTTGTAAGATTGAGAATCAGCAGGAATGTATGGTAGGAACTTTTTGTATTCCAAAGCTTCTTGACGTATTAGGAAGCAGATACCGAATGTACATGTTTGTAAATGAAAATAATGTTGTTATCGTAGATGATGAAACATTTTCTGAGCGGCTTGTTAATAGAATCAAGAGGAAACGAATGCATCAGGGTGAGACGAAAGAACGTTTCCTCTATAATTACATTGCAGAATTCATGAGCAGGGATTTGGAGATCCTTGTGGCCTATGAGCGTAGACTTCTTCGTATGGAAGAGGATGTGTCCCAGGATCATACAGATACGATCCAGAACCGACTGATGCCGATTCGAAGGGAACTTCTGAATCTGAGAAGCTATTATGATGAAATCATGGACTTGACAAAAGAGCTTGAAGAAAATGAGAACGGTTTGTTTTTAAATGATCAGCTGAAATACTTCGGAACACTGACTGACCGTGCAGACCGTCTGATGAGCCGTACTTCCCATCTGCTCGAATATGCCCGTCAGGTAAAGGAGGCTTACCAGTCTCAGATTGATAACCGACAGAATAACAATATGCAGTTCTTAACTGTGATTTCTACGATTTTCTTCCCACTGACATTGATCACGGGATGGTTTGGAATGAACTTTAAAGATATGCCGGGACTTGAGAATGGGTATCCGGCGGTAATGGCACTTAGTATTGTCATTATCGTGATCTGTATCTTGATCTTCAAGAAAAAGAAGATTATTTAAAAAACTGAAAAAACTGTAAAAATAGCGTTGACAATCCTTGATTGAATGCTATAATGATGGTCAGAAGAAGTTAAGAACTATAAAGCAACATAGTTTTTAGCCGATAACACGATGACGAGACGAGTAGGATGTGGAATGTTACAGAGAGAGATACATTTGCTGGAAGTATCTTAGCAGGAATCATTTGAAGACTACCTCTGAGTGGCCCCAATCCGGTCCGGTGATTCCGTTATAATCATGAATGAAGTGGTTTTAAAGCAGTACATTTGCTGTGATCTTGAAAACAAAAAGGGTGGAACCGCGGATAGTAAAGTAATTGATAATCAGACTTTATCCGTCCCTTGCATGTGAGTGCAGGGGATAGATAGAGTCTTTTCTTTTTACGCGAGCAACGAGCCAAAGTCCGTGCTTGCACGAGACCTTGGCGACTGCCGCGATAACTTGAGAAACTCGCGAAGCGTGTTTCTCATAGTTTCCATAGAATCCCCAGATGAAAGCATGCATAGTTACTTGAAGAAAATAGGAGGAAGCGAAAATGATTATTACATTAAAAGATGGATCAAAAAAAGAATATTCAGAAGCAAAGTCAGTGATCGACGTTGCATTTGACATCAGTGAAGGACTTGCACGCGCAGCCTGTGCAGGAGAAGTAGACGGAGAGGTTGTAGACCTTCGTACAGTGCTTGATAAAGACTGTGAACTCAATATCCTTACAGCAAGAGATGAGAAGGGACTGGCTGTACTTCGTCACACAGCATCTCATGTAATGGCAGAAGCAGTTCAGACACTTTTCCCAGAGGCAAAGGTTGCAATCGGACCTTCTATCGATACAGGATTTTATTATGACTTTGAATGTCAGTCATTTTCAAGAGATGATCTTGATGCAATCGAGAAAGAGATGAAGAAGATCATCAAGAAGGGTGCTAAAATCGAAAGATTTACAAAATCAAGAGAGGATGCGATCGCATTTTTCAAAGAGAAAAATGAGCCATACAAAGTTGAGCTGATCGAGGATCTTCCGGAAGGAGCAGAGATTTCTTTCTATTCTCAGGGAGACTGGGTTGACTTATGTGCAGGACCTCACCTGATGAGCACAAAGGGAATCAAAGCATTCAAGCTGTTATCATCTTCAGGAGCTTACTGGAGAGGTGATGAGAACAAACATATGCTGACACGTATCTACGGTACAGCTTATGCAACAAAGGATGAACTCAAAGAGCATCTGACACAGTTAGAGGAAGCAAAGAAGCGTGATCATAACAAACTTGGCCGTGAGATGAAACTTTTCACAACTGTAGATGTAATCGGACAGGGACTTCCGCTGATCATGCCAAACGGTGTTATCATCATGCAGGAACTGCAGCGCTGGATCGAAGATGAAGAGGCAAAGCGTGGATATATCCGTACAAAGACACCACTTATGGCAAAGAGCGATCTTTATAAGATTTCCGGACACTGGGATCACTATAAAGAAGGAATGTTCGTTTTAGGAGATGAGGAGAAAGATAAAGAAGTATTTGCTCTTCGTCCGATGACATGTCCATTCCAGTATTATGTATACAAAGCAGAGCAGCACAGCTACCGTGATCTGCCACTTCGTTATGGCGAGACATCTACACTGTTCCGTAACGAGGATTCCGGAGAGATGCATGGTCTGACACGTGTTCGTCAGTTCACGATCTCTGAGGGACATTTAGTAGTAAGACCAGATCAGATGGTAAAAGAGTTCAAAGATTGTATCGCACTTGCACAGTACTGTCTGCAGGTTCTCGGAGTGGAAGAGGATGTAACATATCACCTTTCTAAATGGGATCCAACAGATACTAAGAAATATATTGGAGCACCGGAAGTATGGGAAGAGACAGAAGGTCATATCCGTACAATGCTTCAGGAACTCAACATTCCATTCGTAGAGGATGTCGGAGAGGCTGCTTTCTACGGACCGAAGGTTGATATCAATGCAAAGAACGTATATGGAAAAGAAGACACAATGATCACAATCCAGTGGGATGCACTTCTTGCTGAGCAGTTTGATATGTACTATATCGATGAGAATGGTGACAAACAGCGTCCGTACATCATCCATCGTACATCCATGGGATGCTATGAGAGAACACTGGCATGGCTGATTGAGAAATACGCAGGAATGTTCCCGACATGGCTGTGTCCGGAGCAGGTTCGTGTCATTCCGATTTCTGATAAATACAATGACTACGCAGCGAAAGTGGAAGCACAGCTTAAAGAAGCAAACATCCGCTGCTCAGTAGACGGACGTTCCGAGAAGATGGGATACAAGATCCGTGAAGCTCGTTTGAACAGAGTTCCATACATGCTGATCGTTGGTGCAAAGGAAGAGGAAGAGCAGAAAGTATCTGTAAGAAGCAGATATCTTGGAGATGAAGGATCTAAGGATCTTGGAGAATTTATCGAAGCAATCAAGGATGAGATCGCAAAGAAAACAATCCGTAAGATTGAAGTAGAAGAGTAATCTAAAGTAGCAAAAATAAGAATCTCCCGAAGAAATTCAAGTATGAAAATACTGATTTCTACGGGAGATTCTTATTTTATATCATGTTGTAATACCCGGCATAAATGCCATTCTTCTCAAGCAGAGTTTCATGTGTTCCGCGCTCTGCGATACCGTTTTCTGTAATAACAATAATCTCATCTGCATTTTTAATCGTAGACAGACGATGTGCGATCGTGATGGTTGTTCTGTTCTTGGACAGTTCTTCCAGACTGTGCTGGATCCAGCGCTCGCTCTCGTTATCCAGAGCGCTGGTTGCCTCATCAAGGATCAGAATCGGTGGATTCTTCAAGAAGACACGGGCAATTGAGATACGCTGCTTCTGTCCTCCGGAAAGTCTTGCACCGCGCTCACCGACAAAGGTATCATACTGATCAGGAAGCTCCATGATGAAGTCATGAATGTTCGCACATTTTGCTGCCTCGATGATCTCTTCTTCTGTCGCATCTGGTTTACCGTAGGCAATGTTGTCGCGAATGGAACCGGAGAAGAGGTAGACATCCTGCTGAACGACACCAATCTGGTTTCTAAGACTCTTTAATGTAAGAGAGCGGACATCCTGTCCGTCTACTGTGATGCGTCCGTCAGTTACATCGTAGAAACGTGGCAGCAGCGAACAGATCGTTGTCTTTCCACCGCCGGACGGACCGACTAAAGCAACCGATTTACCGGCAGGAATTTCAATCGATACGTGGGAGAGAACAGTTGTCTCATCATCACTGTAATGGAAGGAAACATCTTCATAGCAGACGCGGCCTTTCACATCTTTGAGTTCTACGGCATCAGGTGCATCCTTAATCTCAGGCTCAGTCTCCATAACATCAAGGAAACGGCGGAAACCGGAAAGTCCTTTCTGCATCATTTCCATCAGCTCTACGAGAATCTGGATCGGACTGATGAAGATTCCGATATAAAGAGCATACATTGCAAGATCTGCGGCTGACATTTCATTATTGGCAATCAGATAACCGCCGTATACAAGTGTGACCAGATACATCATTCCCTGGAAAAACAGATTGGAGCTCATGAATTCGCCCATACATCTGTAATTGTCTTTCTTGGAAATAAGGAATGCGTGATTACTCTTCTGGAATTTTTTCTTCTCAATCTCTTCATTTGTAAAAGACTGGACAACACGGATTCCGGATAAAGTATCCTGAAGGCTCGCATTGACATCTCCGATCTTTTTCCTGTTTTCCATAAAGGTTCGTTGCATCTTCTGATTCTGACGGAAAGAGAAGAGAAACATTAAGATCACAAGTACGATCAGTGGAAGAGCCAGCTTCTTATTAATTAAGAAAAGGAAAATAAAGGATCCTACGATCTTAACTAACGAGATAAATAAGTTCTCCGGGCCGTGGTGTGCAAATTCGGAAATGTCGAACAGATCGCTGACCAGTTTGCTCATCATCTGACCGGAATTGTTCTGACTGTAATAGGAAAAGGACAGCTCTTCATAATGTTCGAAGAGTTCCTGGCGCATATCCCTTTCCATCTTGGCTCCCATGATATGTCCCTGACAGCTGACATAATATTTGCAGAAGCTCTGGATGACATACATCATAAAGAGTCCGATCGCGATCCACGGAAGCACCTGCAGGATAATAGACTTGTCCTGAGTGAATAGTGTCTTGGTCGCACTTCGCAGAATCTGCGGATAAGCAAGATCCACAAGACTGATAATGGCTGCACAGAGAAGGTCAATAAAAAAGACCGTTTTGTACGGGCCATAGTAGTGGATGAATTTTTTTAGTGTATTCATAAACAAATCCTCCCAATTTTTTCATATACATTAGTTTAGCATAAGTGAATATTCTTGACAAGAAAGTCGGGGATTAGGGATTTGAAAAAAACTTTCCCAATATATAAAAAATACTGCTCACTTCGATATTAATTAACGAAGTGAACAGTAACTATGAAAAACGACTTTTAAAATTTATTATAATTCTTCTCCATTCGTACGAATTACGTTCTGATACCAATAGAAGGATTTCTTTTTTAAGCGGGCAAAATCACCAGTTCCATCATCATAACGGTTTACATAGATCATCCCATATCTTTTTGCATATTCTCCGGTAGATGCAGAAACAAGATCAATGCATCCCCAAGGTGTGTATCCCATCAGGTCTACTCCGTCTTCAACGGCAAGTTTCATCTGTTCGATATGTTTTCTAAGATATTCGATTCGATAATCGTCATTGATAGAGCCATCTTCTTCAATCGTATCTTTTGCGCCCAGCCCATTTTCAACAACCATAAGTGGAAGCTGGTAGCGGTCACTTAAATCATTTAATGCATAACGAAGACCCTTTGGATCAATCTGCCATCCCCAGTCAGAAGCATCCAGATACGGATTTGGAACACCACCGAGAATATTTCCTTCTCCTCGTTTCTGTTCAGGATCTGAGCTTTGACAAGAAGACATATAGTATGAGAATGAAATAAAATCAACGGTTCCATTTTTTAGGATCTCATCATCACCAGGTTCTTTTACCAGTTTCACGTCCATTTCTTTCAAAAGACTGTCCGCGTATGAAGGATAAGCACCGCGAGCTTGTACATCAGAGCAATAGTAATTGTAACGACGGTTATATTTTTGATTTAAAATAATATCATTTGGATTGCAGGTCATCGGATAACTTGCTGCATAAATCATCATATTACCCACTTTATATTCCGGATCAATCTCATGTGCCATCTGAACTGCAAGTGCGGAAGCTACAAACATATGATGCAGCCCCTGATATCTCTGCTGTGGAATATCAGGCTGTTCCAGGAATACCGTGGGATTTTCAAGGTCGTTTAAAATTCCCTGATTAAGCAATGCGCCCATTGGCTCAACAGAACTGTTGATTTCGTTAAATGTAAGCCAGTATTTTACTTTCCCTTTATATCTTGTAAAGATAGCACGGCAATAATTCAGATAATAATCAATCATTTCTCTGCTTACCCATGCATTACATTTTTTTGTCAATCCAAACGGTACTTCATAATGAGAAATGGTAATCAGTGGTTCAATACCATATTTCAGACATTCATCAATTACTTCCTCATAATGTTTTAATCCTGCTTCATTCGGTTCCTTTTCATCTCCATTTGGAAAGATTCTTGTCCAATTGATGGAAAAACGGTAGCATTTGAATCTCATTTCTGCAAATAAAGCAATATCCTCTTTGAAACGGTAATAATGTTGAATTGCCTCATGACTTGGATAAAAAGTACCTTCTTCAAATACTGGAGTGATTCGTTTACTATGTCCAAATCTACCTCCTGTACAGATATCTGATACAGATACGCCTTTTCCGTCAACGTCCCATGCTCCTTCACATTGATTTGCTGCTGTAGCTCCTCCCCAGAGAAAGTTTTCTTTTAATGTCATTTTAATTATCCTCCAATTACAATTCTGTCATGTTCTACAGACAGGTGCTCATATTCATCGGTGTTTGTTACTATAATCGGTGTCTGAATTTCGCAGCCGGCTTTTTTGATTGCATCAATATCAAATTCCAAAAGAAGATCCCCTTTTTTGAAATGCTGCCCATTTTTTACATGAGCTGTAAATGGTGCTCCATTTAAATTTACTGTTTCCAGACCGACATGAATCAGAAGTTCTATTCCATTATCAGATACAAGTCCAAGTGCGTGCAGCGTATCAAAAATATTTTCACATGAGCCGGTAAACGGTGCGTATACTTTTCCTTCTGTTGGAATAACAGCAAATCCATCTCCGAGGATTCCTTCTGCAAAGGTTGGATCTTTTACTTCTGTCAGTGGAATTATATCACCTTTTACAGGTGATGTGATTATTGTTTTTGCACTTGTTTCTGTTGTATCAGAAAAAGTTTTAGTTTCTGATTCAGAGAAAGATTCTGTACTTACATTTTCATCTTCTTGAGATTCATCATTTTTTGTTATAATAAATGAAAGAACAAATGATACTACTAAAGATACCACAAAAACAATTACTGCACAAATTATATTATTTCCGCCATCTGGAGCTATAAATTGAACAATTGCTGTCAGACACGGAGTCGTAAATGCATAGGCTTTTAATGTTACAATTCCTGTAATTAATCCACCAATACCGCTGGCAATACATGCTGCTATCATAGGCTTCTTAAGTCTTAATGTAATTCCATACATTGCTGGTTCTGTAACGCCAGCCAGAAGTGCAGAGATACCTGCCGGAATTGCCATCTCTCTTAATTCTTTATCTTTTGTCTTTGCAGCTACACCAAAGGTTGCTCCTGCCTGTGCTGTATTACTGGCAAGCATGGCCGGAAGAAGAAGCAGGTCATATCCAGGATTTGCAAGTCCCAGCAGACAAGCCGGTACAAATGCCCAGTGCATTCCGGTCATAACGATAAATGGCATAAATGCAGAGAAAAGCAGCATTGCGAGCCATGGAGCGAATCCATAAATACCATTGATTACAAACTGAAGTCCATTTCCTACCATTAAGCCAAGTGGCGCTAATGCACATAATGTGATCGGTGCTGTGATCAATACAATTAATAATGGCTTTAAAAAGTTTTTTGACCAATCTGGTACAATTTTATCAACCAGGATTTCTACATACTTTAATAAAATTGTTGAAAGCATTGCTGGAATAATAGAAGAAGCATAGCTTCCATGAACAACTGGAATTACACCAAATAAATGTGTTGCCTGTTCACTTCCAAGCAATGTAATAACATCTGGATAAATTAGAATAGATGAAACCATTACAGCCAAAAAAGAATTACAGTTTAATTTCTTAGATGCTGTAAACGCTACTAGAATAGGCAGGAAATAAAACGGCGCATCACCTAATGCATTCATCAAAATATACGTATCACTTTCGGAAGAAAGCACCCCTAAAAGCGTCGGTCCGAAAATTACAAGCAATACTTTGATCAGACCTCCGGCAATGATTGCTGTAAAAAGAGGTGTCATGCATCCAGCGATAAAATCAAGAGCTGTAACGACAGGATTAACTTTTTCTTTTACCTGATCAGCTTTGAAATCAGCTGTTGTATCAATTACTCCGCTGATTTCTATCAGTTCTTTATATACGTTTCCGACAGAATTTCCAATGATAACCTGGTATTGTCCGCCAGCGATATTAGTTCCCATAACCCCCTTGATTGATTCGAGTTTCTTTTTGTTCGGAATGCTCTGATCCTTCAATACAAAACGTAATCTCGTCATGCAATGTGTCACTGATACAATGTTTTCTGAACCACCGACAGCGGCCAGTACTTCTTCAGCAATTTTTCTGTTCTTGTCAGCCATAATTACAATCTCCTTTTCTTAGATAAATAAAAAACCTTTCATAACATTTTTGCAGAACACAAAAGTCCTGTCTGAAATATTATGAAAGGTAATGCCCGATTGGTTACAATCCTTCTCTAACACATATTCTGTTAATATGCAGCATCAAATACATTTTTTCTTCTTCTGAAAGTATTATTCCAAATTTTTCTTTAAAATAACTTTCGATTTGATCTATGCATTCAGCAACTTCAGGAAATTCTTCACGGATTGCCTGATACATGATTCCATTATCTGTATTTAAAGTCTGCTTGGAATCGATTCGTTTAAGCAAATACATCAGATGAGAGGAATACCTTGCAAAATTGAAAGAATCTCGTTCAATCACAATTCCGATCGTATCTTCTACAATGCTAATTGTATCTTCCAGAGCTTCTTTATACCAATCTTGAACAGATGATTTGTCCTGGATGCTCATACTGTTTCGTGCATTGACAAATGCTGTAGCAATTCCGGAAGCTTCATTCTCATCAAGCTGAACTGCAAATCTTCGTTCAATCTGTCTGACTGCGTATTTACCAATCTTTGTTTCCTTTGGAAATGATTGCTCAATCTCGCAGATCAACGGCATCTGCACGACAATCTTTCTGCGTGCACGTTGAATACAAAAATTGATATGATCCGCCAGTGTCATAACCAGATTGGGATTCAATTCATATTTCAGTTCATTATGTGCAATATCTACCAGCCTTGCTGTGAAATCTAACACTTTTTCTGGTAATTCAGGCAACAATTCCAGATACTTATGATCGATATCATAGAAGGTTCTGTCAATCTGGCTTAAATCTGTGATCTCATAAGGAACTTTCGGAAATCCGATTCCCTTACCAAATGCAATCAGTTCCTTTCCTTCTCCATCTACGCAGATTGCAAAATTGTTGTTTAATTTCTTAATTACCTGCATCTTCTCTCACCCACTTTGTATTATGTCTTTTGGAGCTTATATATACAAAAAAAACTCATCAAGACATAAACACCCTACTGCTATAACGTATCGGTGCCATCAGTAATGCCTCAAAGAGTTACAACCCAAATGACAGATACTATTATAGCAATACTTATACTTATTGTCTACTATTATTATTTCACAAATAGAAATATTGTTTTTTGTGTAGTTTTAATAAAAGCAGAATCCCAGCATAAGTGATTATTCTTGACAAGAAAGTCGGGTTATGATAAAAATGTTATTACTGTTAAAAACAATGCAAAGAAGTGGAAAAAGTCAGGAGAACAATCAATGAATTTATACCTTGCCCCGCTAGAGGGGATTACAGGACATATTTATAGAAATGCACTGTATCAGTGCTTTGACGGATTTGATAAGTATTTCATTCCATTTATCAGTCCGAATCAGAAAGGACATTTCAGTACAAGAGAGAAGAAGGATGTGATGCCGGAGAACAATCAGGGGATGTACGCGGTGCCGCAGATTCTTACGAATAATGTAGAAGATTTCTTATGTACAGCGAAGAAACTTAAAGATTACGGATATAAAGAAGTGAATCTGAATCTTGGATGTCCGTCCCGGACAGTTGTGACGAAGGGAAGAGGAGCAGGATTCTTAGACGAGCCACAGAAGCTGGATCATTTTCTGGATGCGGTTTTTGAGAAATGTGATCTGGAGATTTCAATTAAAACAAGAATCGGGATGGAAGATCCGGAAGAGTTTGAGACAATTCTTCCTATCTATAATAAATATCCATTGAAAGAGCTGATCATTCATCCGCGCGTGCAGAAAGAGTTTTATAAAAATACACCAAAGCTTGATACATATGCTTGGGCAGTGGAACATAGTCAACATCCTCTTTGTTATAATGGGGATATCTGTACGGTGGAAGATATGGAACGGTTGAAAACAAGATTTCCACAGACGGATACAGTGATGATGGGACGTGGTGTGCTGGCTGATCCGGCACTTGGAAGAAAGTTAAAGGGCGGAAGCGGTGCAGCTGTAGAGGAACTAAAGAAATTCCATGATGTTCTCTATGCAGCGTATTGTGAAGAAATGTCAGGAGACCGGACAATTCTCTACAAGATGAAAGAGATCTGGTTCTATCTGCATCCGATCTTTACAGATGGAAGGAAGTATTTCAAGAAGATTAAGAAATGTGAAAAATGTGTAGTATATGAATCTGTAGTGAAGGAATTGTTTCTGAAAGAAACCGTTCTGGGATAAGGATTTACGCGAGCAACGAGCCAAAGTCCGTGCTTGCACGAGACCTTGGCGACTGCCG
>OIYG01001517.1_pt1 | contig 17148 bp, 18 predicted proteins | sample 1587861 | NCBI WGS metagenome assembly OIYG01 (sample SAMN03283272) | human gut metagenome | biome: human-associated habitat; material: feces | host: Homo sapiens | place: Peru | collected 2012 | reverse complement strand
GAAAAGATTTCTTTTGTGCTATGGAAAAAGATAAGGTCGTTGGATTTTTGTATCTGAAACAAACGGGTAAAGATACGGTTGAACTAGCTGTAATGGGTGTGTTAAAAGAATATCATCGTAAAGGAATTGGAAGAGCACTATTTGAATACGCAAAGGAAAGTATAAAGGAAAGTGGATATTCGTTTATCCAGGTAAAAACAGTGAAGATGGGAATGTATAAAGATTATGATTGTACAAATCGATTTTATATTTCATTAGGATTTAAAGAATTTGAAGTGATTTATACATTGTGGGATGAAAACAATCCTTGTCAAATTTACGTAATGGGGATATGAGGCGGCAAAATGGCATCAACTAAAGAATATTTAGATTTTATAATGGGGCAATTATCAAATTTAGAAGAAATTACGTATCGAGCTATGATGAAAGAATATATTCTCTATTATCGAGGAAAAATTGTTGGTGGTATATATGATGATCGATTACTTGTTAAGCCTGTAGAATCCGCAATTCATTATATGTCAAAAGTTCAATATGAATTACCATATGATGGAGCCAAAGAAATGATGTTGGTAGAAGAAGTGGATGACCGGAAATTTTTGGAAGGTTTGTTTCAAGTGATGTATGACGAGCTTCCAAATCAAAAAAGGAAGAAATAAATTATGGATGAGTTATTATTTTCTAAGAAATATTATGTTAGAAAACTACAAAAGAATGATATTGATCAAATATATGGTCTTTGTAGTAAAAATCACTTATATTATCAATATTGTCCTCCTTATGTGACAAGAAAGAGTATTGAATCGGATATGATGACTCTTCCAGACAATATTGATATTAAAGATAAGTATTATGTGGGATATTTTAAGAACGAGAAGTTAATCGCAGTCCTTGATTTAATTGATGGATATCCCAAAAAGGATATTGTATTCATTGGATTCTTAATGATAGATATTAGTGTACAAAAGAATGGGGTTGGAAGTGCAATAGTCAATGAACTTATTGATTATTTAACAACACTTAAATATAAGGAAGTTCGCTTAGGTTGGATAAATGGAAATCTTCAAGCTGAACACTTTTGGATTAAGAATGGTTTTTGTCCTATAAAAGAAGGTCGTGTAGTACTTGCGAATCGACTATTAAATAAATTCTTCACTGATTGATAGATATTTATCGGCATAGATACTTTCTTTTTCCCAGATGATGTCAAAGTCGTGTTGTAATTTAAAATCATCTAAAGTAATTTCTTTGAGTTCTTTTGATTTTAATTCTTTTTCTACAGCTATCTTATATAGGAAAGAAATTCCACAATCTTTTTTCAATAGATTCATGATGGTATGCATATTTTCTACTTGCGTATAATGTATAAAATTTGAAATGTGTAATCCGTGGGCAATTAAGCTTTGTTCAAGAATGTTTCTTGTTCCAGAACCTTTTTCACGAACCAAAAGATGTTCAGATATTAGATCATGAATGGTATGGGGTTCTTTATTAAATTGATGGGATGTAGCACAGACGGCAATATAGTCTTCTGTGCTATATTTTATATGAGAATAGTTTTCTTTTGGATAATTTCCTTCGACAATAGCCATACTGATTTGTCCATGGTCAAGTAATTCGAGCAGATTAGATGTGTTGCCATAATGAAGGTGGATGTTGATTTCAGGGTGGTTTTGAATAAAGTTTGCCAATTTATCTACAATCGCATATTCACCGATGGTCATAGTTACTCCAATGGAGAGAGTTTCAATGTTGGATGTAATATTGTTGATTTCATTCATTAAGGCTTGTTCATTATTTTTCATTGTTAATAAATGTTTATATAGTATTTGACCAGATGGAGTTAGACTTAATTCTTTATTCTTATAATTGAATAGGATTGTATTGTATTGTTTTTCTAAAAAATGAATGTGTTGCGATACAGCAGGTTGTGTGATATTTAATTGTTTGGCGGCCGTTGTAAAATTTAATGTTTTGCATACAGTAAGAAATGTTTCAGTTCGATAATCTAGCATATGTACCTCCAATGATAAGAAAATATTATTATTCGATAGAATTATATAATTTTACCTTATTGTTGTATAGTGCTACAATTCTCTTCATGGAGGGAATTATTGAATGAATTTTATTAATAAATATGGAAAAGGCATTTTAATTTGTCTATTGATTGCGATTCCATCATGGATCATAGGAAAAATGTTTCCGGTTGTTGGTGGTGCTGTCATTGCGATTCTTGCAGGTATGATTATTGCGATGTTTTGGAATGATAAAAAATCTGCCGAAGCAGGGATTAAATGGACTTCTAAAGTGATTTTACAAACAGCGGTTGTATTGCTTGGATTTGGGATGAATCTAGGTGTTATATTTGAAACAGGGAAACAGTCTTTACCAATCATTGTTTGTACAATTACTACATCTTTAGTACTTGCGTGGGTTATGAAAAAGGTTTTAAAAGTGCCTTCAAATACATCGATTCTTGTCGGTGTTGGTTCATCTATATGTGGTGGTTCTGCCATTGCGGCAACAGCCCCTGTAATTGATGCGGATGATGATGAGATTGCCCAATCTATCGCAGTTATCTTTTTCTTTAATGTATTAGCCGCTATTTTCTTTCCTATTCTAGGAAAGGCGTTGGGTTTTGATACCATGCATGGGGATGCGTTTGGTATTTTTGCAGGAACAGCCATTAATGATACATCAAGTGTGACGGCAGCGGCTTCAACTTGGGATAGTATGTGGGGTCTTGGTAGTGCCACATTAAATAAGGCAGTAACAGTAAAATTAACTCGTACACTTGCGATTATTCCAATTACACTCGGACTATCTTTTATTCGTGCTAAAAAAGAAAGACAAGCATCAAACTTTAGTTTGAAACGTGCCTTTCCAATGTTTATACTTTATTTTATTTTGGCAGCTATTTTTACAACGGTTTGTGTAAATGTTGGAGTAGACTCTAGTGTATTTGCACCACTTAAAGAATTATCGAAGTTTTTGATCATTATGGCTATGGCGGCCATTGGACTTAACAGCAATGTAATTCAGTTGATCAAAACGGGTGGAAAGCCAATTGCGGTTGGTGCAACATGTTGGTGTGGTATCACAATTGTAAGTTTAGTGATGCAGCATGTAATGCATATTTGGTAAATTTTGAATTATAAAGAAAGCGTATCAATAAATTTTTGTGTGGCAATATTGGTTGCACGACTTGCATCCTGGACAAGAAGAATATCTCGTTCAGGATTTTTTATATTTGTTTGAATTTCAAAAATATCAGAATCCTTAGAAATTAATTCTTTAGGATAGAATCCAATGCCAAGGTTATGTTTGACTAATGGAAGTATTTGATCGGCAGTAGCCACTTCTAAATCGGTATGAAAAGGGATTTGGTGAATTAAAAATAAGTTTGAATAATAGGTATATGTACTTGTATTTTTGCCTAAGGTGATAAATGGATAATACGAGATTTGTTGAATGTCTAGAATCTGGTTGCTTAAGCTTTCGTATTCTTTTCCACCAATTAATATTTCTTCAAAGGAATAGAGTGAAGTTGCACGTAATGGCTTTTTGATATTGATCGGACTTGTGACAATCGCAATATCGACAATTCCTTTTTCTAAGGCATCAACAGCTTGAATAGAGGAATGGTTGGATAATTTGATTTTGACTTGTGGATAGGCTTTGTGGAATTGTTCAAGTTTGGATAATAAAAAGATATTTAGAGCCGTTTCACTTACACCAATTGATATATGTCCATGTTCTAAGGTTTTATTTGAAAGGATTTCACTTTCTCCTTGGTAAAGTTGTTCAATGGCTATCGCAACATGTTCATAGAGTTGTTCACCTTCGGGTGTTAGAGTAATACCGGAATGAGAGCGTACTAAAAGCTTACATCCAAATTCACTTTCTATGTTGTTCATGGTTCTTGAGATGTTGGGTTGGTTGTTATGTAGGATTTGAGCGGCCTTTGAAAAGCTTTTATATTTAGCTACATAGTAAAAGATGCGGTAATAGTCTAGTGTCATTGTATAACCTCCATATAATTTTTGTATAATGTATATTTAAAATATACATTTCACATATTTTCTTGGAGTTAGTATAATACTTTTAGTCTGAGTAGGCAAGCCATCAAAACAGATACAAAAAGTGTGTTAAAGGAAGACTTCTTGTATCTGTTTGTCGAAAGGATTAGAAAAGAAGTGAGAATCATGCCAACAATTTTTCCTAGGGAAGAAAAGGCAGAGGCTTTGTTTGATAAAATTGCCAAGGATCCTAGAGCTTGTAAACGATTAATGGATGCCTTTTATGAAGGTGTTGCCTGTGATGAGGATTCAAGCGTAGAAGAAGAAAGGGTACTTGTAGATAAACAAGTATTTACCAATGCACTATTTACTGCATATAAAAATAAAGATCTGTCGGCATTTTTAATGGCCGTATGCGGCAATAGTATGTTTGACTTATTAAGAAATGCATTTTTGATTCCATTGCGATTTAACGATAAAGGAAAAGAGAATCCGATTCTTTTAAGTGATGAGGATGGAAATATTATAGAAAGTGATATTCATATTCCTGAATCAAAAAAGCATATGTTTAAAAAGCTTGTAGAAAAAAATCGATACTTAGCGTATGGGTTTTTAGAGCAGCATAGCTTTAAAGAGGACATGTCCATTCGAACTATTCAAAATGAATCGCATTTAGGTATCTTAGTTGTCCAAGAAATGCCTGAAGAGGTTCATGAAAAGTTAAGTGATGCACAAATTTATTCTGACTTATGGGATTCTATGATGAAGCTTGAAGATTTGTTGTATAATGCATTCTTCTATTGTGGTGATTTTAAAGGAAAGTATTGTGTTGGTGTATTCTTGCCATTTACACATTTCGAACATAATTTAGAAAAGAATATTGAAGTTTCAAATAGTATCTTATATGAATGTATACAAAAAATGCTGGACGATTAAGTTCAGCATTTTTAAGTACAATAACGAAATGAGGGATCCGTTAAGATACGGGCAAATATAAGTCCCATTGGAAGGGCCAAAACAATCAATAAAGATTGAATGAGCCAGTTAGCTCCAATTGACATGGTAGCTGCAAGTTCGAGATTATAAATAGCTCGATACATGTATAAACCTGGAACCATAATCACAATGGATGGTACGGTTATGGCAATTCTAGGATATCCTGTATTTCCTTTGATCATAGAGGCAAGTAGTCCGGCAGTTAGTGCGCCAATAAAGGCTGCGGCTGCAGCGGGTAAAGATAAATCGACAAGTGTTAGTCGTAATGTGTTTGCGATGGCTCCAATGCATCCGGCACTGGCGGCTATTTTTTTTGAGCTATTAAACATAATGGAGAATCCGAATACGCCTCCAAAACTGGTTAATAGTCTTAAAAGTAACTTAGTTGATGTTGGAATGTGTAATTTTACAAAATCAACGGGTTGAAGATGTAAGACTAAAGCACAGATCCATGCAGTAAGTGTGGCAGCTAAAATAATGATAATGGCATAGGCAAGTCTTTCTAAACCGGATCGTAAATCTAATTTAGCTAAGTCAATTCCGCTTGTGATGAAAGGAAAGCCTGGAATAATGAAAAGCATAGAACAGATGTATCCGGCTTCGTGTTGTGTGGATATGCCAAAATAGGTTTCTAAAAAATTAAATAATAAGGCATATGCTAGGCAGGCTAAGGAAACACTGGCTGCAACATTTAAGAATAGGGTGTAGTTATGTTTAATCAGTTTCATTCGAAGTGTATTGCCAAGTCCTGCACCCACAAAGGCACAAAGCATTTCAATGGGGCCTCCTCCAAGTAGAAAGGTAAAACAGCTACAGGCAAGAGCAGCCGCAAGTCCTAGAATAATGGGGGAGTAACTAGAGTGAATGTTTTCAATTTGATCAAGTTGATCATGTATTTCGTTGCATGTGCATGTTTTACATTCGTCTTTAAAGTGATAGACAAAGTCTTCCATACGAGCAAGCTTGGATGTATTGACACTTGTATTATGTAAGGACAAGGATTGGGCGTGTGACTTAATTCCATCAATGCATGTGTAGGAAATATTTGTAAGTCCAATGTCGGCAATACATGTGATATTTAATTCACTAGCGATGGTGTTCATAGAACTTCTGACTCGCCATGCACCTGTACCACAGGCTAGAAGCATCAATCCAATTCTTCCTATAACGGAGGATTTTTCTGTAAGACTTGCATTTTCAATCTTAACTTTTGAATCTTTGTTTGTATATTCGTGCCACGGAATTTCCATATGGTTTTTCATAAGATCATCTCCTATATCATTTATATATAATACACATAGTATAAATATATATTCGATATTTAATTCCATGAATAGTATAGTCAAGAAAAAAAAGAAGTCAATTTCTTAATCGACTTCTTTATGAATCCACGTCATTAATACTTTAACAATATATGCTTTTTGTTTGGGGCCTAGTGGCTGATTGGGTTTGATCTTATGCCATTTATATAAACATTGTCTACAACAACAGCCAGTAGCGTGTTGGGCAATGAATACAGGGTGTCCTTTGAAAGGTGTTTGTTTCCCGTCGTTGGGAATATAGGCTGGAGCTAATCTTTTTTCAACAAAATCTATGGCATGTTTTTCAATGGTGTCCATTCCTTTGGCTTGTATATACTGCTTATCTTTTTGTTTCAGATGAAAACTGCTCCTAAATTTGGAGTGGGATAAGCGATTAAAAAGTTGTTCAAACCATTCGGATTCTGTCATAATTAGCTCCCATAAAATAAAAAAACCAGCTAGGCTGGTTTTATAATCAAGTGGCGCCTGAAACAAGACTCGAACTTGTGACCTGCCGGTTAACAGCCGGATGCTCTACCGACTGAGCTATTCAGGCATTTGTTTTTCACTTGACTGCTCAAATATAATACCAAAAGATGTTGTGTTATGCAAGTACTTTTTTGATTATTTATGAAAATATTTTTTCCAGATCTTTAATGGACGTATCTTTTTTTCGATACCACTTCGCAAATTGTCGGTATATCCTTGTTTGTGGTATGCACTGACTGATAATTAACCATGGAATCATCCAAAAAATGCCGATAGCGGCTGAAAAGGCTAGATATATTGTGTCTTTGAATAGGATAAGAAAAATAATGGACGGAAAGATAAATCCAGCTAGAATTCCGATAGTTTGAAACCAAAATGTAAATGAATAAGATTTCATAAAACGTTCATAGTTTTCTTCTTTTAATATTTCTTTGGCAAGTGCCTTCATTTCTAAGTTGTCGATTGAATTCATACGTTTATTCCTTTCATTGAACGATAGTAATGATTATAGATAAAATTATTGTTAGGATAATACTGATGATAGGCCAATGTTTCTTCAGTACATTTTTTCTAGTATATGTTTTTCCTAGACTTGTAAAACCTTGAATGATTCCTTTGTTTTGTTTTATGGATGCGATGTCATCTAATTTGTTTGAAGTAAGTCGTGCAATGGTGTTGATATGGTTTGCGTGCATGGCTGCATTTTCAATGTTGATCATTTCTTCTAAAAAGGCTTCTTCTGTTTGTGTTCTTTCTCGGTTACAGAAATTAAGATATCTAGATGTAATTCCGAGTTTGATTCTACCAATAAAAAATAAAACTAGACCAAGAGTTACGGATCCAATGGGAAAGATGAATTTGAGCATGTCTTGAATGTCGCAAAACATAAGGATAAACAGAAGAACGCTTCCAAAGGATAGTTCTAATCCCCAGTTGGAAAGGTAGAAAGCGTCTTGAAGCTTTTTTTCGATTTCTTCGGGAGAATATATGGTTGTATCTTGTTCGGCTTTTTTCATAATTTTTAAAATGAGCCATGTGGGCAGTCCAATTAGTATGGCTGCAATTAGGATACCTAAAATGATTGCCATTATAAAAACTCCTTCCTTGTTTTTTGTATTTAACGATGTTATGAGTTTATTATATACGAAAAAACAAGCCTTTTGTGGCTTGTTGCATTAAAATAAAAAAAACCAGCTAAGCTAGTTTAATAATCAAGTGGCGCCTGAAACAAGACTCGAACTTGTGACCTGCCGGTTAACAGCCGGATGCTCTACCGACTGAGCTATTCAGGCATTTGCTTTTCACTTGACTGCCTGTATATAATACCAAAAGATGTTGTGTTATGCAAGTACTTTTTATAAAATTATGATATATTATTTTCTAAATGGGGGAATGGATTATGTTAGATGCGATTGTAATGGATATGGATGGAACTTTATTGGATCCAAACAATAAAATTTTACCGGAAACAAAAGAGGCATTAATTGCTTGTCAAAAGCAGGGAACTAAGCTAGTGCTTGCGAGTGGTAGAAGTTATACAAGATTGCTTCCTTATGCTAAAGAATTAGAGATGGATGTATATGGTGGATATTTGTTAGAGGTAGATGGTATTGCGTATTATGATGTTCAAAAGGATGAGCGTCATGTTTTAAAACAGATGTATAAGGAAGATGTTGAGCCTGTTTTTGCGTATTTGATGCATAAAAATTGTGAGACAATGGCTGTATTTAATGATGGATTATTTGATTATATTCCAGATCATATAATGGAAAAGAAAAAAACATTAAGAAATGCACAAGAATATCCAGAGGATTTTCCTTGGACGGGTGGTCCTTGGTCTTGGCTTGCAGATATGCGTGATGGTTATCCTAAGATTACGTATATTAAGAATTTGAGTGAAATTCAATATCCAGTAAATAAGATTCAGACAATTGAGGATGAAGAGGTAACTACCCAATTGGCTTTGGATATTCAAAATGAATTTAAAGATCAATATGAAGTGTTCCGTACTTGTCCTAGAGAACTTGAAGTATTGCCTAAAGGATATAGTAAGGGAGCTACTTTAGTTCGTATGATGGATATGTTTGGTTGGGATAAGGATAAAGTCTTCACTTTTGGTGATGGTGAAAATGATGTGAGTATGTTTGGTGTTGTAACACATAGTTTTGCGATGGGGCAGGCTATGGATTATGTAAAAGAAAAAGCAGCTCATGTGACCAAGTCCAATGTGGAACAGGGTATTGTGGCTGCTTTAAAGGATTTTAATATTTTGTGATATAGCTAACAACAAGCTTCATTGTGCTTTCTACACCATCATAGTGTGTTCTTTCCATTCCGTGGCTAGCATGAACACCAGGGCCGATCAAGGCTCCTTTGATGTCGTTACCACCGCGTAATGCGGCACTGACATCTGAACCGTATTGTGGGTAGATATCAACGGCATAATTAAGCTTGTTTTCTTTTGATAGTTCAACTAGACGAGTAATCATTTCGTAGTCGTATGGTCCGCTTGAATCTTTTGCACAGATAGAAACGTCTTGTTCAGTACAAGCAAGATCTGTACCGATACATCCCATATCAACGGCTAATAATTCTTCGACTTCTTCTGGTAAACAACTTGCGCCATGACCAACTTCTTCATATGTACTGAACATAATGACCAAGTCTCTTTGAGGTGTGATGTTGTTGTCTTTTAAGTATTTTAGTACGCCCATTAAGGCTGTAGCTGAAATCTTATCGTCTAAGAATCTAGATTTAATGAATCCACTTTCTGTGATTTGTGTTTTTGTATCAATACAAATGAAGTCTCCGTTGCAGATACCTAATTTTTCAACATCTGCTTTTGAGTGTACAACTTCGTCGATACGAACTTCCATCGTATCGTCTTTTCTTTCTAATGTAGAAGCATCTGGATACACGTGAACGCTTGGTGAACAAGAAAGAATGGTTCCTGTATATACCTTTCCATCACGAGTATAGATCTTACAATATTCTCCGTCTAATGTTGGTAAGCATGGGCCTCCGACTTTAGTAATGGCAAGTTTTCCATTGTCTTTGATGGAACGAACCATAAGTCCTAATGTATCTAGGTGAGCACTCAATCCTAATGTGTGTTCCGAATCTTTTCCGTCTACATAAATCAATAAGTTTCCTTTTTGGTTACGTCCTGTTGTATAGCCTAATTTTTTGGCTTCTTCGTCCATGAAATCAATGGCTCTTTTTGTGTAGCCTGTTGGTGAATCAATATTCAAAATTTGTTTGGCGATGTCACAGACATATTCTTTATCAAATGGTTGCATATTTTAAAACTCCTCCTGTATGTATTATACGCTTTTATACAAATTCAAGACAATGTATTCATCTTTTTTTTGAAAATTGTGATATTGTACAAGAAAAGGAGGCTAATTGTATGGAATTAAATGTAAGAGAAGAAAAGTTAAAGGATTTATTTAAACAGTTTCAAGTGGAACATAATGAAAATTGTAAGACCGTATTTATTGATAATAATGATGAAGATTTAGGCAACTATTTAAATGAATCGAATACGATATATTTACATATGTTGGATCAAGAAATTCGACATATTGATTTAAGTAGAGTAAATACGATATTTGTGAATAAAGAATATGCGACTAAATTAGAAAATGGAATTCAGGATGAACAAAGAATCCTAGAACTACTTCTAAATAAATATCCAGATCTTAGAGTTGTGTTAATTACCGATAAAAAGGGTGCTTATTATAAAGATAAGGACATGATGATTTACCAGAAAGAATTGGCTTCTAATTTTGATAAAGACTTATTCTTAGTTAAATATATGGCTTCAGAATTAAAGGGTAATTCAGAAATGACATCTCTATATCGAGGTGTGAATCAGTAAAGACTACTAGATATGTTAGAGTGCCTAAGACAAAAACTTGAATTTGCGTACGTCTTTGAAATTAAAAGACTTTGGGAGATAAATAAATCCAATGAAAACCACCCTACATATCTAGTAGCAATTTCAATTATAAAGGTCCAATGTGAAAAAGACATTAAATCCCAAAATTTTTTCAAAATACATGAGTAAATCGGTAAGTTGATATTTATTTTCTTTCTCGTTATAATACAAATACAGAAAAGACTACTAGATATGGTGGTCACTCTGGATTAGGTTGTAGCGCTAATCCCGTTGCGAGTGGGTGGTTAGCGCTTTTTGTTTTCTTCATGAATAATAATGATCACTCGTATGAGTTGTACAATAGCTATTAAGACAATAGTTACATCAATATTAACTTGAATTTGCATACGCCTATTCCTCCATCCCGGGGATCGAAAGTCTCAAGGATTTATCCAGAGGAAACCACCTGCCATATCTAGTAGCAATTTCAATTATAAATACCCAATGTGAAAAAGACATTAAATCCCAAAAGTTTTTTAAAAAACTTAAAATTAACCTATGATGATGTTGAATAATGTCTTTTGTAATGTAAAGGTAAAATATAACTTGAATACGCAAATTCTGCTTTATATAAAGTGTATGCTGATAGCATACACTTTTGTTTTTATATAGAAATATATAGGAAACGGCTTACATAAGTGGTATAATGCATATAACATAATCACTTTATGGAGGGCATTACAATGGATAATAAGTATGTATTAGGTTTAGACATAGGAATTAGTAGCTGCGGGTATGGAGTTATAGATCTTGAAACGGGTAAATTTGTAGACTATGGAGTACGTTTGTTTAAAGAAGGCACAGCAGAAGATAATGGGAAACGTAGAGACGCTAGAAGTCGTAGACGTTTGACTTCAAGACGTCATACTCGAATTATGGACATGCAAAAATTGTTGAAGGAAAACGGTATAATGTCAAATGACTATCATCCTTTACAGAATGTATATGAATTGCGTTGTAAAGGTTTAAGCGAAAAACTAACAAATGACGAATTAACGGCAGCTATTTTACATATAACAAAACATAGAGGTAGTGTTATTGAAACTGTTGAAGAAGATGCAAAAAAGAGTGACGACGAATTGAGTTTAAAGGCTACTTTGCAACATAATGAGCAGTTAATTAAACAAGGTAAATATATTTGCCAAATTCAACTGGATAATTTAAATAATAAGGATCATATTCGAGGCCATGAAAATAATTTTTCTACAAAAGATTATGTAAACGAATTGAATGAGATATTACATCACCAAGATTTGGATGAACAACTTATTAATAAGATTATTGATATAGTTGCACGTAGAAGAGCGTATTATGAGGGACCTGGAAGTGAAAAATCACCAACACCATATGGTCGCTTTATAGAAGTTGATGGGCAAATTAAAGAAATAGATTTGATTGAAAAAATGCGTGGAAAATGTAGTGTGTTTCCAAATGAATTGAGAGCACCTAAAATGGCTGTTACTGCTGATTTATTCAATTTCTTAAATGATATGAATAACTTAACCGTAGATGGTAATAAGTTAAGTCCAGAGGAGAAGAAGGGAATTTTAACTATAGTTAGTCAGAAAGGGAATATTACTTTACGTCAATTGGCAAAAGAATTGAATGTGAAAGAAGAAGAGATTAGAGGCTATCGTATAGATAAAAACGATAAGGCTATTTTTACTGAGTTCAAGGGATATAAGAAAATAAAAGCAATTCTGGAAAAAGAAGGATATTCAATTTCATTAAATGATTATGAAATGCTGGATAAAATTATTGAAATTTTGACAAATAAAAAAGGTATACAAGAAAGAAAAGATTTTTTATATCACATAGAATATAACCTTTCTGATTCAGTGGTAGATACTTTAGCAAATACAACAGGAATAACAGGCTATCATTCATTATCTTTTAAAGCATTGAATTTATTAAATAAAGAATTGTTTGAATCTGAAATGAATCAAATGCAGTTACTACATGAATTGAAGTTGTTTGATAAGAATCGTGTTTCTCATAAAGGTAAAAAGAATATTGAATCAGACCCAGAAGCTATTTTATCTCCAGTAGCGAAAAGAGCACAGAATGAAACTTTTAAAGTTGTAAATGCATTGAGAAAGAAATATGGAGAATTCGATTCCATTGTTGTTGAGATGACTCGTGATAAGAATTCAGATGAAAAGAAAAAGAGAATTAGTAACTACCAAAAAAATCGAGAGAATGGATCTAAAAAAATGGATAAACTTTTAAATGAAAAGGGGTATGATCCAACAAAAATTAATGGAAAAACAAGAATGAAAATTAGTTTATATTTGCAACAAGGAGGCAAGAGTGCATATACTTTTGAACCTTTAGATTTAAATCGAGTCATTAAAGATCCGACGTATACAGAAATCGATCATATTATTCCAATCTCTATATCGTTAGATGATTCTCAAAATAATAAAGTATTGGCATTGCATTCAGAAAATCAGATGAAAGGTAATTTGACTCCTTTTATGGCATATACAGCTAACAAATTTAATGGAATGGGATGTAGTTATCCAGAATTTAAAACAAATGTTCTTTCTAATAAAAACATTCCATACAAAAAGAAATTAAATTTATTAAATGAAGAAAATATCACTAAGGAAGAAGTGGCTAAAAAATTTATTAATCGAAATCTAGTAGATACAAGTTATGCTTGCCGTGTTGTTTTAAATACGCTATCAGACTATTTCAAAGATAATGAGATTGATACAAAAGTTCATACTATCAATGGTCGAGTTACGGATTTGTTTAGAAAGAAAATTCATTTAGAAAAAGATCGTGATGAAGATTATTTGCACCATGCGGTGGATGCATTGATTGTGGCTTCTGTAAAGAAAATGAAATTGTTGAACGGATATCTTCTTAAACAAGAACATGATTTTAATGATTTATATAATGAAGAAACGGGAGAAATCATTACTATTCCTGATGATAAAGTATTCTATGATGAAAGATATATTCAGTACATTGTGAATTTGAAAACACTGTTTGAAGAAAGCAGTAAGTATTATAATCATGTGATAGATAAAGAGAATATGCTCTTTAATCCAATCAAAATCTCTCATAAGGTAAATACAAAACCAAATCGTCAGATTGCAGATGAAACTATCTATAGTACAAGAAATGTCGATGGAACGGATTACTTGATTGAAAAAATCTCTAATATTTATGATCCTAAAGATAAAAAATGTATTCGTTTAATTCAAGATATCTTAAATGGAGAGGATGAAAAATATTTAATGTCAAAGCATGATCCACAAACATTTGATTTAATTCGAGATATTGTGAAGTATCATTATGAACAGTTTAAATCAGATTCAAAAATGTATAAAGTAACTAAGAAAAAAGGTGAAGAAGTTATTACTTTAGTTGGAGAAAATCCATTAACTAGATACAAAGAAGAAAATGGTGCTATTCATAAATACTCTAAGAAGGGTAATGGTCCTGAAATTGTTTTGATGAAATATGAGAGTGAAAAACTAGGCAATCATTTAGATATTTCTTCAAACTATCAAACAAATAATAAAAAAGTTATTTTGAAACAAATCAAACCATATAGAACAGATTTCTATCAATGTGAAGATGGTAAATTTAAATTTGTTACTGTTCGATATACCAATGTTTCATATCATAAAGCAAAAGGAATGTATGTAATTGATGAACAATGGTATAAGCAGGAAAAGGTCAATAAAAAGATAAAAGACACAGATAAATTCTTGTTCTCAATGCATAGGGATGAATTGATGGGTATAAAAAGAAAAGAAGGACAACCGTATTACTATGATTCATCTACTGAAAATGTAGATGGAGTGACATGCTATCATGATGGAATAACTACTGAAATGTTAAAGTTTACAGCAACAAATAATGATACAACAGGAAAAATTGAAGTTAATCCATTATATACTTATTGTAAGAAACAAATTATGGTTGGAGTTGCTAATTTATATGGCGTGCAAAAGTACGCTACGGATGTATTAGGAAATCTATACGAAGTGAAGGATAATAAGTTGAAATTGGAATTTAAATAGAGTATACTGAAGGTGGTTATATTCTAGCAAAAATTTTTATGACCTAACAAAACAAGGGTTTATCCCGGATTCGGCTCTTCGGAGCCTTTTCTTTTACCCTTTTTATGGGCTATAGAGTTATATATATTGAAAAATGTGAGTATTTGAGACTGTATTTAGATAATTTGAAAGTGGAAATTAAAAATGACACTTTGTTGATTCCGGTTTCAGATATTCAAATTCTAGTGATTGATAATTATCAGTCTAATTTGAGTGTGCCTTTAATTAATAAATTAACAGATAATAATGTGTGCACCATTATTTGTGGAGTGGATCATTTACCGAAGAGTTATATATTACCGATGAATGGACATTTCTCAAGTAGTGGAAATATTTCAAAACAAATTTGCTGGGATTCAAAATGTAAAGATGATTTGCATGCAATGATTGTGAAAATGAAGATTTTAAATCAAATAGAAATATTGAAGGTTAATAATAAAGATTTTGAAGTGGAAAAGAAATTATATGAATTTGTAGATAGTGTTGTTTCTGGAGATAAAACGAACAGAGAAGGTTTAGCAGCTAAGATGTATTTTAGAGAACTTTTTGGTCATGATTTTATTCGATTTGAAGAAGATGTGATAAATGCTGGATTAAATTATGGTTATGCTATATTTAGATCACTGATAACATCAATTATAGTGGCTAAGGGCTATATTGCTAACATAGGCATTTTTCATAAGGGAAAACAAAATATGTTTAACTTGAGTGATGATATTATAGAAGTTTTTAGACCAATAGTGGATCATTATGTTTATAACAATATGATGGATGATATTATTTTTAAACAATCTCATAGAGAAGCTTTAATACAATTGACAAACAAGAAAATCATGATTGATGGAAGAAAACAAACAATAGCAAATGCAATTAGTTTTTATCTAGATTCTATATTTAACTATTTAGATGGTGAAGCCGATTCCATTTTGTATCCATTACCAGTAATATATGATATATGATTTTATGCGATTAATATTATTTTTTGATTTACCTGTAGTATCCAAAGAAGATAGAAGAATTTATGCAACATTTAGAAAGTATCTAATAAAAAATGGATATATCATGATGCAATATTCGGTGTACTGTAAAATATTTGCGAATCGTGAAGCAGCAGTAAAACATGTGAATATTTTGCAAAGAAATGTTCCGCAAAAGGGACAAATACGAATTTTATTGGTTACAGAAAAACAATATGCAAAGATTGAAATAATAGTTGGTGGTAAATCAAATCAAGAACAAGTCGTAAACAGCGATGCATTTATAAAATTATGAATTTATTAACTATAAAGAATGGAACAAATAAATGGAATCTTCAAATGAATTATGTGAAATATATAATTTCAGATTCAAGTACGAATTATACATTGCTACAAGCAATTCGATTGTTTACTTCAAAAGATAAAAGTGAAAATAGAACAGAAAATAATATAAGTACAAAAATATTTATAAACGAAAAAGAGATAGAATCTAAAAATAATATGTTTATGGAAATATCAGAAATGTACTCTCTTAATGAGGATAAAAAGCTCACTACAAAGTCATTGATGTTAAAGTATTTGGAAATTAAACTTCAGAATCAAGAATATTTTGATACCATCAGTACAATTGATATTTTACTGAATTCATTATCTGAAGAAGTTAATGATGAATCATTGCTTAAAATCATGTTTAATGGAGCAAATTATAAACAATTGATAAAAATGTTGTCACCATATTATGAAGACGAATTACAAAAAGATGAATTTGATCTAACAAGAGATGAATTGATTTTGTTTCAATTGGATTTAGTGGAATACATTTCAAATCATAATTCAAAATATGATAATATCTTTATCTTTGGTAAACTAGATAACTTGAGTGATAGAATTCTTCAGAAAATCAATAAAATACAGAATGTTAAATTGATGATATTTACAAATTATTACAACGATTTGATGAATGTACAAAATGCAGCTTTATTGCAAGATAAAATAATAGATTTTGCAGACATGGAACAGATTTATTACGACCTATCGCAAAAATCACTTCAAACATATACGTTACAGGAGGTAGAACAAATGACAATTGATTATTTACAACAAACATACACTCATAAAACACACGATATTTATCAAGAACTAGACCGTTTTTCAATTAAATAATTAGTATTCTATTACATTCAAAAATGTGCTACCATATTTTTGAGGTTTTGTTACCATAAGGATTTTTGCTAGAACAGAACAAACCACTTACGGCACTTGTACATACACGTGTTTTGTTACCATAAGGATTTTTGCTAGAACAGAACTGTTTCCGTCTAGTTGTGCTAATTCATCATTTTTTAT
>OIYG01001514.1_pt1 | contig 17177 bp, 17 predicted proteins | sample 1587861 | NCBI WGS metagenome assembly OIYG01 (sample SAMN03283272) | human gut metagenome | biome: human-associated habitat; material: feces | host: Homo sapiens | place: Peru | collected 2012 | reverse complement strand
CTAGCCAAAATTTACTCAAATTCTTTTTACTTAGTTTTCAAAGATCATTTCGCACTTCTTCGTTAAGTGCATAAGTACTATATCAAATTTAAAATTCTGTGTCAATAGTTTTTTTACAATTTTTTAAATTTGATTATTTTTGCGTACTTTTTTGCAAGTACATGTTCAATATTACACCAAAAAAAAACGAAAATCAAGTGTTTTTTGTTAATTTTCGCATTTTTTTTCAATTTCTTTCAATTGACTCTTTAATTTTCTTAATTTTATAAACTTTTCATAATACATATCTATTACTTCTTTATCGAAAGGACTTTCTCCCTTTCTTTCCATATCTATTAAATTTGATAATTCATATTTTAATATTTTATCTATTTCTTTTGGGTAATGCATTAATTTACTATGATATTTGTACTCATTTTTATCTAAAATTTTAAATGAGCCATCTGGAAATACTCTTAAATCTAAATCATAATCAATATACTTTATTATATTTTCATCAATTATAAATGGAGATGCTATATTACAATAATAAAATAGTCCATATTTTTTTAACTGCGCTAATACGTTAAACCATCTTTTTTTATAAAAGAATATTATTGCTGTTTCTTTAGTTCTATGAGACTTTCCGTTGCTCTCTGTAAGGTTTGTTCTGTAGTTTCCACAAACTATATAATCATCTGTTATATCAAGTATCATTGCTCCATCACAAATTCTATCTATCTTGCCATTATGTTTGTAACAATGTATTTCATAAATGTCTCCTATTTTTATTTCTTTTTTCATTTAATTTCCTCTTCACTTGAGGTTATTATACACTAATTTTTAAAAAAAGACAAAAATTAATTTGTCTAACTGTTTGTTATTTTGTAAATTTTATCTAGATTTTTGATATCTAATGCATCTCTAGACAATATTAGTCCGTCTATTTCTTTTATATTTTTAAGTTGTTCTATATTATTTAAATTTACTCCACCACCATATATTAAGTGTATGTCTCTATTATATTTTTCTTTGATATATGATGTTATGTAATTTATATTATTTTTTATTTCTTCAATATTTATTTCATTACTTCCAATGTTCTTTACTGGTTCATATATTATATGTATTTTTTCAAAGTTTACATTATTTAAATATAAATCTATTTGTTCATTTAACTCACTAACGTTATTTTTTTCACCTATACAATATAGTGGAATGATGTCATATTTTTTACAATTATTTAATTTGTTAATTAATGATTCATTCGTTTCTTTATTGTATATTCTTCTTTCACTATGTCCTACTAAACAATATTTTACATTTAATGATTGTAATGATTTTCCATTAATTTCACCAGTTCTATTATTTTCTTCAAATTCACTTATGTCTTGTGAACCTAATATGTATTTACCCTTGTTAAAAAATGGTAAGAAGCATGTACTTGGTAAAACTATTACATTATATTTTCTTAATTTTTTTTCATATTTTATTATTTCTTCTTTTGTTAAATTTGCTTTATGATTATAAATTAACTGCATTTTAATCCTCCAGTGCAATTAGTTTCTTTTGTATTATATATTCTAGTGTTGCACCACCACCTGTTGATTTATAGTAAAATGAATCTTTGTATCCTAATTTATTTGCTGCAGAAACCGCATCTCCACCACCTACAAAAACTTTTTTGTTGCTGTCCTTTAATATTTCAAATAATTTTTTTGTTCCATATTCATATTCTTTATTTTCGTACATGCCAACTGTTCCATTTATAAATATTGTATTTGAATTATCGATTATACCTTTATATAAATTAAGTGATTCTTCTCCAATATCATAAATTATATCTTCATTTGTTAAATCATTTATTTTTCTATATTCTTTCTTATTGTTATTATCGACATAAAAATCGGTTGGTAGTATTATTTTATTATCGAATTTATTTAATATTTCTTTTATTTCTTTTATAAAGTCTGGATTGCATAAAGATTTACCAACATTTATACCTTTTGCTAACAAAAATGTATTTGCAATTCCTCCACCTACTATTAATTTATCACAATTTTTTAACATTTCTTCTATAAGTTTTAGTTTGTCATCTACTTTTGCTCCACCCATTATAACAGTAAATGGTCTTTTTGGATAAGTTGTTAGTTCTTTTAATTTTGTTAATTCTTCATTAATTAAAATTCCATAGTATGAATCAATATATTTTGATATTCCGTAATTTGATGCATGTCTTCTATGACTTGTACCAAATGCATCATTTATAAACACATCTCCTAAATTGGCCCAGTATTTACTTAAATCTAAATTGCAAGAACTTTCTAATTTATTTGGAAAATCTAAATATCTTGTATTTTCAACTAATAATATTTCTTTTTCTTTTAAATTTTTAGATAATGTTTCTAATTTTTCTCCGTAAGGTTCTTTTGAAAAAAATACATTAGCATTAACTAATTCTTTTAATCTTAAATATACTGGATATAATGTGTTTTTTTCTTTATCTTGTTCACTTTTTACTTTTCCTAAGTGACTAAATATTATTATTTTATTATTTTTATTTAATAGGTAATTTATTGTTTCTAAACTTTTTATTATTTTTGTATCATCTATTATTTTATTATCTTTTATAGATACATTAAAATCACATCTTAATAATACTTTTTTATTTGCTATATTATAATCTTTTATATATTTCATTTTTATTATCACCATATTCATTATAAAATAATAAAAAAAGAAATACAAGTTAATGTATTCCTAATAATTTAATATATCATCTATAGATATGTTTTTATCATATGTACTATATTTTGATTTAGCAGTATTAACTAAGTTAATCCAATGTGGACTTGCAATACGATTTCCGTATTCATTTGTTGTAGGACAATAAACTCTACCTATAGAAGCAGGTGTTGTTAATCCTTTACCAAAGTAATTTTTTGATAACATTTTAACATAACTTAATATACCTAATTCTATATTATCATGTCTAATTAATCCACTGTTTGACATACCACCATATACGTTATTTTTACCTAACATATATTTAACAGTATAATATCCACTTTCTGCTGCGCCAATTGATAGTGCTATATCAGTATCTACATTTTGATATATATTTGAAAAATATATTATTAATTTTTCTACATAATCACTATTTCCAGAATATGATTCTATTTTTCTTGTTCTTTCTTTTTTATTTGTTTCTACTAATTCGTAGAAGTATTCGACTATACCATATTCTTTAGTAGGATATATAATTAATTCTCCATTTTTATTCTTTAGTGAGGCAATATTAGTTTCATTAATATTTTCTATACCTTCACTTCTTTTTATTATATCTTCTTTTATAAAATCATAATTATAACCAAACATTGTAGAGAAAAATATAAGTTCTTTTTCGTTTTGGGCTATGTAGTAATTGATATCTTTTTCTATAATTCTTGGATTATCATATAATTTTATATCTGTTTCCCCTATTGTTATTCTTTTTAATTCTAATAAAGTTTCATTTAATTGTGGTTTCAGGGGCACAACGTCTTCAGTTTGTTCACCTGATACAATTAAAGTACTTTCATTTTGTGCATTAACTTTAGTAATTGTCAATACAAAAATTATTAAAAGTATAAAACAACATACAATGTGTTTTAAAGCTTTATTAGAAACAGTTTTTTGTTTCATTTTGTTCTCCTCCCCAGTCGAACAGTCAATATATTACCATAATTATTATGGTATGTCAAATTTGTATCTATAACAAAAAATGGTAAAAAAAAAGCAATCTTTTGTCGATTGCCTAAATTTTATAGTTATAATCTGTTGGAATTTCTAATTTAATTCCAGTAAATAAACTAGTATCAGATGCTAATTCTTTTATAGTATCAAAGTCATTTGATATACCATTTGAAACTAAATATTTATCAATTGCATCTTTGTTGAAATAATATATTGCTTCCCAATTATCTTTACTTGGATATACTTTTTCAGCTATATTCATTAATGATTCACCATCTGATAGTACGTATGAAACAGATTCTATATCTTCAGTTTTCTTTTCAGTTGTTGCTTCAGGAGCTGTTTCTTCAACTTTAGTTTCTTCTTTTACTTCTTCAGTTTTAACTGGTTCCTCAATTTTTGGCTCTTCTTCTACTTTAACTGGTTCTTCTTTAGGAGTTTCAGTTTCTTCATCTTCTAAGAATACCATTTCATCTTTCATTTCTTTTGGTTCTTCAGTAGTCATTTCAGGTTTTACTTCTTCTTCAGTTTTAGTTTCTTCTACTACATTCTCTTTTTCATCAAATATATTTTCCTCTTTTACTTCACAAGTTCCATGTGATAATTCTAATTCACATAATAAATCTTTTAAATCTATATAAGCTTTTTCAACATCTAACTTAATAGAATTAGGAAAAGCTTCAATAACTTCATTCTTTCTCTTATTAAATTTATCTATTTCAATTTCTCTGTTATTAATTTTCTTTTGACAGAATTCAATATTTTCTCTTATTGGTAAATCTAATTTTTCAATAGCGTTATTAAATTCTTTAGTAATTTTCTTTAAATCACTTTCAATTTCTTTTTTATTATAATTAGGAACATTGAAATCAAAATCACTATTTTTGGCAGTTAAATACTCTTTTTCTATTAATAATGGAGTATTATCACTTATTAATCCATTTAAAATATCATTTAGATCATTTAATCTAACATTATTATTTTCTATTTCGTTTTGACATTCAATAACTCTAGATGGATTATTTGTTTCAAAAATTTCTTTCTTTAATTCTTCTAATTTATTTTCAATTTCAGTAATTTTTTCTTGGAATTCATTTATTCTTGCTTCATTATTACTTATTTCAGTTTCTAATTCGCTAATTCTTCCATTTTCTCCATCCATATTTGTTAAAAGATTTTTATATTTATGAATTTTTTCAACATAACTTTCATCTATATCTTCATCTTTTAATATATTCATCATTTCTTCATTTTGTTCTTTTATTTCATTTGTATATTTTTCAATTTCTTTATCACATTTTTTTATTTGATTAAGAGCAAGTAGATTTTCTAATGCTTCTTTTTCTTTTATTTCTCCAAATAGTAATTCATTCATATTTATTAATTCCTCTCTATTCTAAGTGTATTATATCATATTTTTTTTATAATTCAACAAATTTCTCGTTCTTTTTAAAAAATTGTATAAGTTTCTTTTTATTATACATAATAAATTTGGAGGGATTATATGAAAAGTGTACCAAATATTATTAGTACTAAAGATTTATCTTATTTAGAAGATATGTTGAATTGGAATTATGTTTTAATTAAAAAAATTAATAATTATATTAATGAAGTAAAGGATACTGATGTTAAGAAGTTGTTAGAAAAATGTAGTAAAGATTTAAAGAAAAATTATAATGATATTTTAAATACTTTAGAATAAGGAGGACATTATGGGAGAAACTATAAAAAATACAAAAGTACAAGTTAAAAAAGGAAATAATATGAATGATGAAGATATTTTAAATGATGTTTTAATTAGCTATAAACATTTAGTTAGTAGTTATGCAACTGCATTAAATGAAGCTAGTAATAAGAATATTTATAAATTATATTATGATGTATTTTCATCTAGTAGTAAAATGCAAGCAGATTTATTTGATTTATCTTTTAAAAAAGGTTGGTATCAACTTGAAACTGCTGAGGAAGATAAAATTGAAAAAGCATATAATAAATTTGATAAATGTTTATGTGATTTAGATTGCGATTGTAAATCAAGTAGTGAAAAATGTGATTGTGAATAAAAAAAATCATCTAGATTAATTTCTAGGTGATTTTATAATTCTATTTTTATGTTTTCTTTTTTAGTATCATCTATTTGGAATAATTCTGCTTTTTTGAAAGCAAATATAGATGCAACTATATTAGATGGTACGCTTTCTATAACTGTATTATATTTTGTAACTTCATCGTTATATTTATGTCTTGCTATTTCTAATGAATTTTCTATATCTTTTAGTTCACTTTGAAGATTCAAATATTGTGTATTTGCTTTTAATTCAGGATAGTTTTCAACTATTGCTAAATATTTATTTAAACTATTATTCATTTTGCTAGCTTCTTTAATATTCATATTCTTTTGTCCATTATAATTATTTCTTAATGATACTATATTTTCTAATGTATCGTTTTCATAATTTGAATATGTTTTTACACATTCTACTAAATTTGGTATAAGGTCAAATCTTTTATTTAAATATATTTCTATATTTGCTTTAGATTTTTTTACATTATTTTGTAATTTTATTATAGTATTATATTTTGCTAATATTATTAATATTACAACTAATATAACAACTAGTATTATATAAATTATGTTTGATAAATCCATGTTAGTCTCCTTTCTAATCTTCTATTGTTATTTGATTAACATAACCATTTTCATCATAATCTAAAGATATTTCATATTTAGTCCATTCATCAAAATTTGATTTTAGATTTTTTATAATTTCTACATCAGTTGTGTTTGTATCTTTGTATATTACATTTAATATACGGTCTTTATTTGTTTTATTATTTGTTATTACATCATCTAGTAAGTTTTTTACATTAAATCCATTTTGTGTTCCGTTAGATGTTTCGTAAGTAAAATTAAATGTTCTTTTTGAAGCTTCATCTACGTATCCTTTTTTTGATTCTATAGTTATTTTGTTAATGTATCCAGTATTATCATAATCTTCACTAACTTCATATTGATTCCATTCACTAAGTTCATTTTTTATAGTTTTTATTTTTGTAGAATCAGTTAGATTTTCGTTATTATAGACTACTGTTATTAAGTGTTCTTTATTTGTTTTGTTATTAGTAATTATTTCATCTATTAAGTCTGATACATTTGAACCATATTTTGTTCCAACATAGAATGTAAAATCACTATTGAATGAATTTTTATCAAAGTCACTTTTCATTTCGCCGACTCCCATTTTTCTAAATACTTCAAATATTCCCCAAGAGTTAGAGTTATTTTTTTCTTTTTCTTGTTTATCTATTACTATTTTGTTTAATAATATAACTACGATAATTAATGCAATAACTATTAGTAGTACTAATAACCATCTTCTCGGTTTAGGTTCATCTACAGAAATTTTATTTGTTTCATTTTTTATTTCTGTTCCTTTTAATTCAGTTTCTTCATCTACTAATGTGTTCATATCTACATTAAATAAATTACATATTTCTTTTAGTTTGTCAGTATCTGGTTTTGATTGTCCTAATTCCCATTTAGAAATTGTTTGTCTAGTGACATTTAACTTTTCACCTAATTCTTCTTGTGATAGTCCTTCTTTCTTTCTTAACTTTGTTAGTTTTGTTCCAAAATTCATTAAAACTTTTCCTCCTTTTTCAATAAAAGTATATCATTTGGTAGTGTTATAATCTACCAATTTAAGATGGAAATTTGTCAATTTTACATTGCGTTTTGTCAACTAAGAAAAAAATCATCTGTTTTCTTTAGATGATTCTTTATTAAATTCAGTTTTATATAAATTTTTATATGTTTTATTATTTTTAAATATTTTAAATTTACTTGTTTATGAATTAATTTTTCATTTAAGACCTCAACATTGTTATATAAAAATGCTATCTAATTCTTAAATTAATACATTTTTCATAGCCGCTTAAATCTTTTTTTCTATTTTCTTCTACTTTTTCTATAATTTCATTATTTAATCTTTGTAATCCTAAAGTATATGATTTTTTTTCTAATTCAAATAGGATATATTCTTCTTTTAAATTTTTATCTTCTTTTTGATTTAATTCATTAATAACTGTTTCTTTTTTATCCATAGTTGAATAATAAGAAATCATTTTTTGGGAGTAATCTAATTCGTCTTCTGTTAATTTCATCTTTGCATATTTATCAATTGGCATTTTATTAATGTAATTGTGAACATCATTTGAAATTAATATTTTACTTTCATTACTTTTTAAATATTGTCTTAAAATATTTTTGTATTTATTTTCTTCTTTTAATAATTTTAATATTTCTATTTCATCATTTGACAATTCTTTTGTAGATTTTTTTAAAAGTTGCTCAATATTATAATGTTTTGGAATGTATTCAAGCCATTTTAAATAACTTTCTAAATTTTTACGAGACATTACATAATTAGATTCTGTTTTAATTTTTTTTGCCTTAATTAACATGTTATCACTCCCATTTGTATTAATTATTTTACCATAAGATTTGCATATTTTATTATTTTTTTGTAAATTTTATGATATTTTTGATGTTTTTCATTGTATTTAATGTACAAATTAAAATTTTTATCCATTTCTACTTCGAGATGGCATCTATGAAAAATGCATTACATTATCAAACTTATAAATGTACCTTTATATATATTTTGTTATGTCTAAATCCGGATTTTTTTTATCACTAAAAGAACTTTTTTAATAATAATAAATCTAATTTTTTTAATTTCATTACATATTGGTAAAAATCAATTATGCTTCCTCTGAAATTATTTTAGGAGCAGTTAAAGGGTCAATAGCAACATCATATATTTCACTATGATTTTTATGCTACTTTATTTTATATTTGTGTTTTTACCTTATTTTCTAATAAATAGTTTTTTATATGAAAAAAGCCCTTGAAAAACTTATGTTTTTTAGGGTTTTTGTAATTTCAAAATGGCGCCCGTTGTAGGACTCGAACCTACGACCTAACGGTTAACAGCCGTGCGCTCTACCGACTGAGCTAAACGGGCAAATAAATTGGAGCAGGTGATGGGAATCGAACCCACGTTATCAGCTTGGAAGGCTGAAGCTCTACCATTAAACTACACCTGCAATTAGTAGGCAATTTAAATTATACCATAGTAAATCTAAATTGCAATACTTTTTTTAAAATTTTTTTAATTTTTTGTTAATTTTTTAATAAAGTTAGTGAAACTTTATGTTTTTCTTTGTTAATTTCATCAATATAGCATGTAATTATATCCCCAACTGAAACAATATCATTTGGATTTGAAACAAAACTTTTACTCATTTTTGATATATGTAATAGTCCATCATCATGTAATCCGATATCTACAAATGCTCCAAATGATGCAACATTTCTAACTGTTCCTTTTAATTCCATTCCTGGTTTTAAATCATCTATAGTAAGTATATCACTTTTTAATATTGGAGGGTCGATTTCACTACGTGGGTCTAGTCCAGGATTTAATAATTCTTTTATTATGTCATTTATTGTATATAAATCTGTATTTAAAACTTTTACTAATTCTTCTATTTTTGTATTTTTTAAAGTGTTTTTAAAACTTTCTTCATTTATGTTTTTTATATCTAGTTTTAAATATTCTAATAATTTATTAGTTGTTTCGTAACTTTCTGGATGTATTCCAGTGTTATCTAATGCATTATTACCATTATTTATTCTTAAAAATCCTATCGATTGTTCATATACTAAATCATTTAAACCTATATTTTTTATTTCTTCTCTACTCTTTATTATATGCTTTTCTTTATATTTTATTATTTTATTTATTATTGTTGTTGTTAAACCAGAAACGTATTTTAAAATACTTGGAGAAGCTGTGTTTATGTTAACACCTACTTCATTTACTATTTTCGATACTGTAAAGTCTAAGTTTTCTGATAATTCTTTTTGATTTACATCATGTTGATATTCTCCAATCCCAATACTTTTTGGGTCTATTTTAACAAGTTCACTTAGTGGGTCTTGAACTCTTCTACCTATGCTTACTGCACTTCTTTCTTGAACTTCAAAATCTGGGAATTCTTTTTGAGCTAATTTACTTGCACTATACACTGACGCTCCTGCCTCACTGACAATTGTATAGTAAACACCTGTCAACTCTTTACAAATACTTGCCACTAGTTCTTCACTTTCTCTTGATGCTGTTCCATTACCTATTGCAATTAGATTAAGTTTATATTTTGAAATCAATTCTAATAATTTCTTTCTTGCTCCCACTTTATCATTCTTTGGTTCATGTGGATAAATAACATCAATGTGTAATACATTTCCTTGTTCGTCTAAGCATGCAAGTTTACAACCTGTTCTAAATGCTGGATCGAATCCTAATACTCTATATCCTTTTAATGGTCTTGTCATAAGTAAGTTTTCTAAATTAATTTTAAAGATGTCAATTGCTTTTTCATCTGCATATTCTGTCATTTCTGAACGTATTTCTCTTTCTACGCTTGGTAATATTAAACGTTTTAAAGAATCTTTTATTGCGTCTTTTACAATATTTACAACAAATGATTTATCATTTTTAATTATTTTTGATTCTAAATATTTAATTATTTCATCTTTATCATAATCTAATGAAACAGATAATATTCCTTCTTTTTCTCCTCTGTTGATAGCAAGTGTTCTATAACTTTTCATATATTTTATTCTATCTTTAAAATCATAATATATTTCATAAGTTTTTAATTCATCTACTGCATTCTTTTTTATTTTACTAATTATATTTCCATTGTTGAATATTTTACTTCTAATATATTTTCTATAATATGCATTATCACTTATCCACTCTGCAATTATATAACTTGCATTTTCTACTGCTACACTTGTTTCCATATTAAATGGTTTGCATAAAGTATCAATGTCTCCATTAGTTGGAAATGACATTATTTTTTTTGCAAGAGGTTCAAGTCCCATTTTTATAGCTTCTGTAGCTTTAGTTTTTTTCTTTTCTTTAAATGGTCTATATAAATCTTCTACTTCAGTTAATTTTTCGCATTTTAAAATATTATTTTTTAATTCATCTGTAAGTAATCCTTTTTCATCTATTAATCTAATTACTGTTTCTTTTCTTTCTAATAGATTATTATAGTATGTATATTCTTTTTCTATTTCATTTATTTGATTTTCATCTAAAGCACCGGTTGCTTCTTTTCTATATCTTGCAATAAATGGTATTGTTGCACCTTCACTTAATAATTTTAAAACCGTTTCTATTTGTTTTTTTGTTATGTTTAATTTATTTTCTAATTCATTTATTACTAATTCATTCATTTTATTTCCATCCTTCTAGATATATATTATATTATTTTTTTATAAATTTTTCTATAAAAAAAGACAAGTTAATGTCCATTAGTTTAGATAGATAAATCACATTAATCTTTTATTCTTACATTTACTCCATCTATTTGTTTATAATCTCTTTTTAACCTATAATTATTATATAATAAAAAGTGTTTAAAACTATATAATTTGTCATTAGAAACTGGTGTTTAATTGTTAATAATGTTATTATAATTGTTGGTGATGTGTATGTTTTTAAATACATTAGATAATAAGAGATATTATACGTTAAATTGTTTTTATAAAAATAAATTTAATTCTAAAGTATGTAAAATAAGTTTGAATGCTAATTTTAGTTGTCCTAATAAAGATGGTAAAGTTGGTACTGGAGGTTGTATTTTTTGTAGTAAACTTGGTAGTGGTGACTTTGCTGGCGATGTTAAATTAGATTTAGTTAGTCAATTTAATGAAGTTAAAAAAGTTATGCAACATAAGTGGCCTGATGCTAAGTTTATTGGATATTTTCAAGCAAATACTAATACTTATGCCAGTGTTGATATTTTAAAGAAATATTATGAAACTATATTAGAGTTAGATAATGTAATTGGTCTTAATATTGCTACTAGACCTGATGCTATAAGTGATGAAGTTTTAGATTACTTAACAGAATTAAATAAAAAAACATATTTAACTATTGAACTTGGTTTACAATCTATTCATGATAAGACATTAAAATATATAAATAGAGGACACGATTTAAAATGTTTTTATGATTGTTTTAAAAAATTAAAAGATAGGAATATAAATGTTGTTGTTCATATTATAAATGGTTTACCTTATGAAACTAAAGATATGATGATAGAAACTGTAAAATATTTAAATAATATTGGTATTGATGGAATAAAAATTCATATGCTTCATATATTAAAAGATACTAAATTGGAAGAATTATATAATAAAGAAAAATTTCATGTATTAACTAAAGAAGAATATATAGATATTGTTATTAGTCAATTAGAATATTTGAATCCTAATATTGTTATACATAGAATAACTGGTGATCCTAGTATAGATGACTTAGTTGAGCCTAAATGGTTGGTAAAGAAATTTTGTGTTTTGAATGATATTGATAAAGAGATGGTAAGAAGAGATACTTATCAAGGAAAAAAGCTATAATTTTTACGTTATAGCTTCTTTTATTTTCTATATTTATTATCGAATTGTTTATTTTTCATATATAATACTTTTGGTGTAAATTCATTTCTTTCTGTTAAAAATATATATCTTTCTTCTAATGTTTCTTTACTCGGTATTAATATGTTTGAATTTTTTATTATTAGACTTTTTAGTCCTATTGAATTTAAGAATACTACTTTTGTTTTTATATTTTCTATGTTATATCCAAATAATTGTGGAGTTTTCTTCAATATATTAATTGTTTCTTGTTTATTAAATCCTAAATCCATAATATCTATTATTTTATTATAAATATTATCTGTACTATAGCCAAATATACTTGGTAGAATTAATGTCATATCTTTTATATCTTTAATTTCAAAACCTAGTTTTAAAAAGGTATTTATTTTTTCCTCTATATTATTAACATTTAACCCTATTAGTTGTGGAAATCTCGTTAAAAGTTTAAAGAATTCATCTTTTGTATAACTTTTTTTTATAAAGTATGATTTTTTTGTATCAAATGAATTTATATTTAAGCATAATATGTTTGGATTACTTTTAATTATTTTTAATACTGTGTTACTATCTAAGTGTTTATTAAAATATTTTATCATTTTTAAAATAGATTCTTTATCCTTCAAAACAATTATAGCACTTCTTTGTATCATATATGATATATCGTAATTTGAATAACCAATTTCATTTAGAAATTTTATTTTATTATCTAATGTTTGCGTTTTATAACCTAATAATTCTGGTGAGTTAGTAATTATTTTAATCGCATTTATTTTTGAAATATTATAATTACTTAAAAATTTAATTGTTGCATTTATTTTATGTTTAGTAATACCATATATTTTGGGATAATTTTTTATTATTCTACTAATTTGATTTTTTGTGAATCCAATTTCAAGAAGTTCATTTATTTTATTGCCAAATGTTTTATTGTTATAAGAAATTATGGCTGGATTGTTAATAAATGACTTTTTTATTTGTTCTTTTGAATAACCCATGGTTTCTAAATATAATAGTTTAGAAACTATCACTTCTGTTTTATAACAAAATAAATTAGGAAAATAAGAGGTCATACTTATTATTTTATTTTTTGGTATATTCATATCTTCTAAAAATTTATTTACTTCTTTAATTTCTTTTAAACTAATATTTTTTAAATTTTTATTATTTAATATTTTATCTATTTCTGTTTTTTTATAGCCGTATTCATTTAAATATTCTTCTATCATTGATTACCTCTAATTTGTATCTGTTAAATCAACATTTTCTGCATCAAGCATATCTTTGAAATCTGTTTTAAATTTTTCTATATCTTTCTTTAATGCATCTGGGTATATATTATTTGCATTTACTATTGCTTTATAAATGTGTTTCATTTTTACTTCTTTGCTATTTTCAAATACAGCATAGCTGAAAGCACTTGATATTATTGTTAAGCAAATATCTGGATATCTGTTTGATATTTCATATATTCTTTTATATTCACTTGTCATATTTACTATGAATTTAAATATTCTTTCTTTTTGGAAATCAGTGTAGTTTAATTTTACTCCTAGAAGTTTTTCAAATTTTGGATATGTTCCCATAAGTATTTTAACAACTGTGTCTGCATCTGCTTCTTCTATATCTATTTTTATAAATCTTCTTACGAATGCTCTATCTCTTAAAATATATGCTTCATATTCTTCTGTTGTTGTTGCACCTATCATTTTTATTGTTCCTCTATCTAGTGCTGGTTTTAACATATTTGCAAAATCTATATTATTATTAGATGTTGCTTTATTAACTAGTAAATGGACTTCATCAATAAATAGAATTGTATTTGTACTTTTTTTTAATTCTTGAATAAGTAGTTCTAATCTATTTTCTGATTGTACTCCACTTATACTATTTCCTAATAATGAAGTTATATTTATTTTTATTATTCTCCAATTTTTAAGTGCATCTGGTACATCACCTTTTTGTATTCTGTAGCCTAGTCCTTCTACTAAAGCTGTTTTACCTATTCCAGGTTTACCTACTAATAATGCTCCCTTATCTGGTGTAATAAGTGCTAGAATCATTTTATTTATTTCTTCTTCTCTTCCTATAGCTGGATTTGTTATGTATGTTTTTGCTGTCAAATCTTCACCATAATTTTTTATTATGCTGAAACTATTATCATTATTATTTTCATTAACACTATCATTTTTATCAATTACTAGTTCTTCTAGTAGTTCATTATTGTTATCGTTTATATTTAAAATTTCTATATCTTCATTATTCATAAATAAGTCACTTCCTGTATATGATTATAACATAAAAGGTATATTTTAATAAATAGAAAGTGTGAAAAATATGGTTATAGAAATTATTGGTTTAGTATTTTCAATGATAGTTGGGACTTTGGGACATTTTTTGTATGAATGGTCTTACTATAATAAATTTATTGGATTTTGGTTTTCTAAGGGAGAGAGTGTTTGGGAACACATGAAACTTGGAATTACCCCAATTATTTTGTGGACAATTTTTGAGTTTTTTACATTTAATTTTACTAATTTGTTTTTTGCAAAATTTTTAAGTATTATAATGTTTTCTATTTGTTTAATGATTTTATATTATGGATATAAGTTAATTATTAAAAAAAATATCTTATTTTTAGATATTTTAATATTTTATATAAGTTTATGGTTATCGAGCATTGTTAGTGTAAATATTATGGTTAAAAATTTAGGTTCATTTTTAAATTTAGTTGGATTTGTAGGGATTTTATTTGTTATTTATTTATATTTTAAATTTGATAAAAATACTCCTAATTGGTTTATTTTTAAAGATTAGTTTATTAATCTTTTTTTTGTACCTCCTAAAACTTCATAACAATCGTGTGTTATAAAAAATGCTTTGGGATCAATATCCAATATTAAATTTTTAAATCTATAATATTCTCTACTTGTGACTACGCACATAATTGTCTTTCTTTTCTTTTTATCAATACCACCATTAGAATTTAATAGACTATATCCAACGTTAAATTCACTTTTTAAAAATTCTTCTATATATTCAGTATGTTTTGTTTTTATTATACATAATTTAGAATCGCTATTTCCCAATATAATAAAATCTATTATTGTATTACTTATAATAAGGGTAAATATTGCATATATGGTTTTAGGTATACCAAATACAAATGTTGCTGTAAATATGATTATTATATTTATGTAGTTACCCGCTTGTCCTACCGATGTTTTTGCATATTTGCATATTATTTGATTTATTATATCTCCTCCACCTGTAGAATATCCAACTTTATATATAATTCCTAAGGGAATACTATAAGTTACGCATGCAACTAGGCATGTAAATAAGTAACTACTAAATTCTATATTTATTTTATTTGTAATAGGTTCTAATATTGATACCATTAATGGAAATATAATTGCGCATACTAAATTTTTTTTTGTTTCTTTTATTCCTAGTAAAAAATAACTTAATATAATTAAAATTATTGTTATTAATAACAAAAATATACTTGTATTCATTCCAGTTAGTTTTTTTATTACTATGGCAAGTCCACTCATTCCTGACATTACTATGTTGTTTCTAACAAATAAAATATTATATGAAAATGCTACTAAAGTTATACAAATTATATATACTACTATTCTAAATAACTTATTTTTTTTGTTAACTGTTTCTAGTATATTTCTTTTGTTAAAGAGGTTTAATATATTCATTTTACATTCACCCTATTATAAGTTTATAGTATAAGATTTATTTTTGCAAGAAAAAAAGGATAATTTATAAATATTTATTTATTATTCTTTCTATCTCTGTTTTATAATTTCTTTTTATTATATAATCTTTAAATTTATAATCTTTTATATAATGTTCTTTTATAAATTCTTTATTTATTCCTATCATTATTATTACTTTTGTTTTAAAATTTTCTTCTTTATTTAATTCTTCCATTATTGTTACTGCATTATATGGATTCATTTCATCATCTATTATTATTAAATCATATTTTATTTTATTTCTTATTTTATTTAGTATGTCTTTCCATACATACTTTTATCTACATTTATGTTATATTTTTTTATTTCTTTTGCATATTTATTTAGTTCTTCATAATTATCATCTATTAATAGTACGTTCTTTTCTGTTCCTATATATTTTATATAATTATTTAATTCTTTATTGTGTTTTATTTCTTCTGTTTCATATATTCTTTGGTCTAATACTATACTTACTTTTGTTCCTAGTTTATTACTATCTATAAATATACTTCCTCCTAATATATTTATTAGTTTTTTTACACTATTTAAATCTAATTCTATTTCATTACTTTTTATATCTGTTTCTTCATCATTTAATACTTTATTTATTTTATCTATATCTATTCCACATCCTGTATCATTTATATTTATTATTAATCTACATACATCATATTGTATAAAATTATTTATATTAAATTCTATATTTCCTTGTTTTGTATATTTTATTGAATTAGATAATATGCTATATAGTACTTGTTTTAATTTTATATTATCTCCATATAGAATTGGTATATCTTTATCTATTTTAGTATTTAATTTAACTTCTTTATTTATTTTATTTTTTATCATTAGTATTAATTCTTTATATAGTTTATTAATATCATAAGTATCATTAAATACTTTAATTTTGTTGTAATCTATATCATTTATATTAAGTACATTATTTATAATAAATCTAACTCTATTAGCATCGTCATTTATTAATTTACTATTATTTTTTAAGTCTATTACTTTTTTCATATTTAACATATCTTTAGAAGTATTACAAATATTTTCTACAGGTAGTTTAACATCTTGAGTTAGTTTAAATAATAGATTTGATTTTTCTTCGTTGCTGTGTTGTAATAGATTTTTATTTACTGCTAATTCTTCTAATAGTTTCATGTCTGGGTTTTCTATTGTGAAGTACATTA
>OIYG01001513.1_pt1 | contig 17182 bp, 14 predicted proteins | sample 1587861 | NCBI WGS metagenome assembly OIYG01 (sample SAMN03283272) | human gut metagenome | biome: human-associated habitat; material: feces | host: Homo sapiens | place: Peru | collected 2012 | reverse complement strand
CCGCCAGTGTCATCTCAGCCATCGCGTCAATGGCGGCTTCAAACACGGCCACGGTATCGCTTTCGGCGGTTGGAGGAATACAAAAGCCGTACCTCTTATCGCTGCCCGACGCTTCGGCCTTGAACGGCCTGCCATATTGATACGTTCCGCGCAGGGCGGCATACTTTGGTTGTCCGTTCTCATCCTTGCCCACAAGCACACAGTTGTGGTAGGGTGTACTCTCGTATAAAATGCCTTGCTCCATGCAATAGGAAATGACAGGTATTGAAACACCGCGTCCCAGTAAATACTGCACAATGCGGTCGTTGTTCGGTGCGGCGGCGGGCAAAGCAAAGGGAGGCCGTTCCCGTTCAATGCTTTCGTGCGCGGGCTCGGTGTACGCAGGGCTTTCCTCACACAGCAAACGCACTGCGTCCACAAACCGAACGCCCTCGACATAGATCAGGTAATCCAGCGCCGACTTGCCGCCGATGCCCCGGCTTTTCCAGTGCCAGACACTGCTTTCGCCGTTGATCTTAAAGCTGTCGTGGCTGCGCAATTCAAATTCACCGCGGGCGCTGCTTTTTACAAGGTCGTTCGGGCGGTAGCGGCGCAGGAATTCTATCGCCGTCATGCGCTTGGCGGCGGCGATCTGCTCTTTCGTAACGCCGTTCATATCACAAAATCGCGTTCAGCAGCAGGCCGACCTTGTCCACGCGCTCCCACGGGAAATCCTCTCGGCCAAAATGTCCGCCCACCGCCGTGCGGGCGTAGAACGGATTTTGCAGATCAAGCGTTTCGATCATACCTGCGGGGGTCAGGTCAAAGACCTGCCGCACAGCTTTGGCAAGGCAATCGTCGGCGCACAGGAGGCAAGTGCCGAACGTGTCCACTTCGACCATGACCGGCTCGGCCATGCCGATGGCATAGGCCAGCGTGACCTGACACCGCTCGGCCATGCCAGCCGCCACCAGATTTTTCGCAATGTACCGCGCCATGTACGCGCCGCTGCGGTCCACCTTGGTCGGGTCCTTGCCGGAAAGCGCCCCGCCGCCTTGCGGGGCAAACGGGCCGTAGGCGTCTACCGCCAGCTTGCGGCCGGTCAGGCCGGTGTCGGCCTCCGGCCCGCCCAGCACAAAGCTGCCGCTGGGGTTGATGAGGATTTCCAGCGTATCATCCACGGGCTGCCCGCGCAGTGCGGGTGCAATGACCTGCTCGGTCAATTCCTGCGCCAGCTCGTCCGGATTTTTATTGGCGGCGTGCTGAACGGACAAAACCACAGTAGAGACGCGCAGCGGTGCGTCCTCGTGATCCGGTTCGTTTACGGCATACTCGACCGTGACCTGTGCCTTGCCGTCGGGGCCGATGCCGTGGATGGTGTCGGTCATGCGGGCCAGTGTCAGCAAGCTGGTCAGGCGATGCGCCAGCACCACAGGCAGCGGCATAAACTGCGGCGTTTCCTTGCAGGCGTAGCCGACCACAATGCCCTGATCGCCCGCGCCGAGTGCGTCCGGGTCGGTGTCGTCCAGAGGTACATTGACCGCGCCCGCGATGTCGGGACTTTGCGCGTGCAGCCAGCAGTCGATCTGAAACGCTTTCGGGTCATACCCGACGCCGCGCACAACATCCCGCGTGATGTTGAACACATCCGGCTGCACAGTCGTGCTGATCTCGCCCGCGACCACGATATGCCCGCGGGTGGCCAGCGCCTCGCACGCGACACGGGCGGCGGGGTCAACGGCAAGGCAGGCGTCTAGGACGTTATCGGCAATAAGGTCGCACAGTTTGTCGGGGTGGCCCTCGGTAACGGATTCGGCGGTATAAAACTTTTTCATGGCAGATTCTCTCCTTTTATAATGTAGAAATAAAAAGCGGCCCGCAGCCGAGAGGGCTGCGGGCCTTGGCGGAATTGAGATCATTCATCTTTCGGGGGCCTGTCGACTGGGCGGACGCCGGGGTCTTGAAACGGCATCCATCGCGGCAGCATAGCGTTCCGTCGTGCAGTGCTCTACCAAAATGCCAAAGGGCGTCCGGTGGAACAGCTGTGGGTCGTGGTAGAATTTCTCGTAACGGGTGAACTGCTCCGGCGTCAGGCCGACGAAGTTCTCTTCGTTGCAGCCACACACAAAGAACGTACCGGCGATGATGTCATAATCGCCGAGCGCACGGTTCAGCGGAAGGCCCATCAGCTTGCCTTCGTCGTTCAGAACAACGCAGACGTTGTCATCCGGGAACGGGTAGGCAACATCGATCAACCCGCCGACGATTTTCTGCTTGGCTTCAAGGGTCGGCTCAATGTCGGCCTCGCGGGGATATTGCCCCGGCTCAACGATCAGGACTTTCAAATGTATCCCGATGCTTCTGCGGCCGGCACGCCTGCGCAGCCTCTCGCCATGCTTCCAACATAGGCTGCATAGGAATCCCGTTCTGGCGGCAGCCCTCCAGCACGGTATTCCAGTAATAGCGGCTTGGGCGTTCTGGCTCGTCCTTATACGGCGCATTCATGACGTACACCATTGCCTGATGGCCCACGCCTTTGCCTTGCACATCGACCGTGCGCCGGGCATAAAAATGCGGAAAGCCTTCGTAATGGTTGAGCGCTTGCTCGTCCTGTGCGCTGACTTTCCACAGCAGGCCGTCCACATGGTTGCCCTTGTCGGGCAAAATCGTCAGGTACCCGCCGCCCGTGCGGCGGAATGCCAACCGATACCCGTCCAGCCGCACACGCCCCACCGGCTCTGCATCCGGGCAACGGCGGGCCATCTGATCCAGATTCAAATTGCTGCCATAGGCAAAATATAAAGTTTTCTCGTTCAACCGTTCATCTCCAATCTATCTTGCGCCATCGTCCCGATGGCGTTGGTTGCAGGGATACTGCGCTTTGTCATACCGCCACGCGCGGTCGCCGGGCAGATTTTTCAGCAAATGCTCCCGCACATTTTTGTACTCCGGGCCGATCAACCCCAAGCGCAGCAAAAACGTGCGGAACGTAAAGGCAGGGTTATCGCCGACCGGCGTTTTGTGCGCCAGCGTTTTCTGTTGGTTGATCGCCTGCGCCGAGATTGCCATCGCCAGCACGATGTTGGCCTTGACTTCGCCCGCGTGCAGCGTAGCGTTGAACAGCCGAAACTCGACCGTGCCGTGGTAGAACACCGAATGCAGATTGACGGCATGGTACCGCGATAAGTCGTAGTGATCGTTGCTGCCGTCATTCCCCTGATACCAGCGGCTTTTCAGCATCTCCATGCTTGCGTCCTTCGGCAGCTTGCGGATCGTCTGCAGCACAGGTTCTTCCACGCGTCTGCACCAGCGCCGGGTTCGGCTTTCATCCACCTTCAGCGCCGCAAACAGAATGTCCTCTTTCGAGTACATGATCGACAGCAGGTTCTTCAGGCTTTTCGGTGTGTGCCTGGCTGCATCAATATGAACGTGCATCCCGCAGGAGTCATTGACAAAAGCACCTGCATGGCGCAAAGCGCGCACGACCTCCTGCAGCTTTTCCATCTCGGCGTATTCGAGCTTGGGGGAGTTCATCTCGACCCTGTACTCTCGCCCAGCGGGAACCTGCCGGCCATTGCTTCGGCGAAAGGCATGGATGCTCCCATCCGAAACGATTTTCCAGTCTTTGCCCTCGCGGTCGGTCACGCGGTAACCATCATAGGTGCCGCCGTAGTGTGTTATGCTTGTACCGAACAGCTCCGCCAGCGTCCGTGCCGCCTGTTGTCGGGTCAGGCCGGTCATCTCGATCTCACAGCCGAAATACTGATCCCGAAAATCCAGCGCCATTTATCCGCCGCACAGCTCTGCGTCTATCGCCGCCAGCCGTTTGCCGATCGCCTCGACCACATTCACAGTCACGCCGTTGCCGGCCTGCCGGTAGGCTTGCCTTTCGGACGAAACAACGAGTATTTTATCGATGCGGTCATCTGCCCAGCCCTGCAAACGCAGACACTCGCGCGGCGTCAGGCGGCGGATGCGGCCGCCCTGCAAAACGCCGGAGACTTCGCCCTTGTGGCGGTGAATCCCATTGTCCTGGCGTGTTGTCAGGCAGCGGGCATTTTCCGTGAGCTTCGGGTCAGCGTTCAGGTCTACAAAGCACAGTGTGCCTTGTTTGCCGCAGGCCGTCAGCGTGTGCGCGATGCCGTGCCCCACACGCCCGCGGCGGGTGTTGGATGTGGCGTAGCTCAGGTCGATGCTGTCGCCGACGCGGGCGGTCTGGTAGCCTTTTTTGGTCGCGCATTTGATCTGCGCGGCGGCTTCGGCTGGCCGGGGCTGTACAGCAGGAGCGCCTGCTCCCTCGGTGAAAGGAAATATTTTTCCTCGACATCGTTCATCAAGATATCCGATAAGGTACACGCGCTTTCTTGCCTGCGGTACACCGAAATCTGCGCTGTTAAGAACCTGCCATTCGACAAAATACCCCAGCTTTTCCATTTCGCGCAGGATGGCCGCAAATGTCCGCCCGCCGTCATGGTCGAGCAGGCCGGGAACATTTTCAGCCAGCCAGTACTTAGGGTGCCGGGCTTCAGCCAGTCGGGCAAGCTCAAAGAACAAGGTGCCCCTTGGGTCGTCGAATCCGCCGCGGCTTCCGGCAATGCTGAAGCTCTGGCAAGGAAATCCGCCGCAGAGCAGGTCGAAGTCGGGCAGGTCGGCGGGGTCTGCTTTTCGGATATCGTCAAGGAACCACTCTCCCTCCATGTCAAACAGGGCGCGGTAGCTGCGGTCGGCGTGTTTGTCGATCTCGCAGTGTCCCACGCAGACAAAATCGCCGGCACGGGTCAGCCCCTCGCGGAAGCCTCCAATGCCGGCGAACATATCTAAATAGCGAATGGTTTTAATATCACCCCCCCCCAAAAAAAGAAGAAAAAGCCTGCACGGTCGTTAAATGTCAACTGTACAGACTAAATGTATGATTCGGTTCTATGCGTCCGGATCAGCGCTATCCTCGCTTGGTGGAACTTCCTCGGATGCTTCGGTGCGTTCGGCGTTTTCAGTGATTTCCGCATTTACCATGCTCTTGTCTGGCTCCGCCTCATCGCCCAACGCGTTGCTTTCGTCGGACCGCTGCGCAGCCAAGGCTGCCTCGAATTCTTCGTCGGCGTCGGCCAGCGCGCTTTCGATCAGGCTGACAACAAATTCCTTTTGCGTCAGCTTGCGGTGATAGACCTGCTCGAAGCGGGCGAGATATTCCTTGATGCGCTGGAACAGTTCCTCGGATACCTGAAATGCCATGGTTCGTGTTGCCATGTGGACGCCTTCTTTCTGCTGCTCAAAAAAGTTGTGTACGGCCAGTTCAATGAATTGCGCGGTGGTGATGCCCTGTCGTTCCAGTTCCAGCCTGATCTGCTGGTGCAGGTCATCCGGCAGGGTGACGGTCAGTTTGCTCATGTTGACTCCTTTCAGTGTGCAGGTACGCTTTTGGGAAGCAACCAAAGCATACCGCAAAGCAAGCGGCAAAGCTATCACCAGAACCAACGATATTTCATTGCGAATTGCATCTGAATGCAAGCAGAAGCAACAATCCGCACAGCCTGGTTTGAGCCCGCTTGATTACTGCATGGGAACCACTCCCCTCGATTTTGATTACAATGTTGCTAAAAAATCCAACGCCGCCTTTGGGATTCCTTTGCCGTCTTGCGGTGGCGGGGCGGCAAAAGCGATTTGCGCTTTTTCCAGTTCCTCCCGAACGGCCCTGCGCACCGTTTCCTCCAGCCGGTGTTCCTGCTCGCTTTGCAGCAGGGCGCGGACGATGAGCGCCTTGCGGTTTCCGTCCGGGGCGGCCTGCAAAAGCTGCCACGCGCGGCGGTCATCTTCGCAGCGCAGATTGGGGCGGAATACGAATTGCGGCCGCGGCGGCCGGTTCACCCCTCGCTCACACGGCCCGAAAGCTGCGCCAACGCGCGCTCGAATCCGACCGCGTTCACCTTGTCATCCGGCAGGAACATCGCGCGGCACAGGCCGTCTTTGGGGCCGACGTGGCGCTGCACGATCCCCGCGCCGCCGCCCAGCATGACCGTGGGCAGGGCGCGCAGGTCAAATCCCGCTTCGGTCACCAACGCGAACAGCCGTTCGGTGTAGGCGCGGCCTTGCTGCCGCACGATCTCACGCACAGAATCGCCCAGGGCGCAAGGCCCGCCCGCCAGCATCTGCTCAATCTGCGCGTCGGTCAGGGAAAGCCCTGTTTCGCGCCGCACCTGCTCACGCACAGCATCGATGCAGCGGATCATGCCGAATTCCAGGCTGTGCGCGGTCTCCGCCACGGGGCGGGCGTTGTCGATCCGCATGAGATCCACCGTCCATCCGCCGATGTCCATGAGCAGCAAGGACGGCTCATCCAGCAGCAGGTCGGGGTCTGTCAGCAGCGCGGCGTAGCCCTGCGGGAACAGTGCCACATCCTCAACGGCGATCTTGTATTCTGTGCCCTCGAATCGGAACAGGACCGGCTGGGAGCGGAGCAGGTATTGCCGAAATTTTGGCTTGTCCCGGCCAAAGCTTGTCAGCGGTAGCCCTGCTGCAATTTTAACCGAACTCTCGTTTGGTGCGCCGCGCATTTTGATTTCCTGTGCCAACGCCGCGAGCGTCAGCAGGTAGTAGGTGTCGTTCTCGGTCTTGTCGCAGCGCACCGGCTGGCGCCCCGTGCCGCAGACGTAAAACTGTCCGTCCACCTCCAGCACACTCTGCCGCGTGTACGGCTCGTGGCTGCCGTAGCAGGTCAGACCGGCTGGGAAGGAACAATGCCGCGTCTTGATGGCGTAGTATCCGTGGTCGATTCCGATGATCATGTTTTGCCTCTCTTTCGTTGTTGAGATGTCTTTTTTGCAATGCTTTTGCGGCGGAAAGGCTCCTATACAAAAACCGGCTGGGAAGAAATCGACGGCCTTGCAGTGAAACTTTCCTCCCAGCCGGTAAGTAAGAGTTAGGGGGAGAGTGTGAGAGGGGGAAAGAGGCCAAGCACCCGGCCATCGGCAATACCGGCAGCGGAGTGCAAAACCTGGCCCTAAAAATGGGTACACTTCTCCCGTGGCGTTTCGCCTTTTCAAAATCAGGGCGGCCCGCCCGCGCAAAGCAAATTTGCTTCCTTATCCACTCTCTTCCTTTTTATTTTTTCACCGCATCCACCAGTTTGGCTACCACCAAATAGCGTGTGTCGGATTCGCCGGTGCAGGTGGAGAGGGTCAGAATGTGGTCGGTCAGGTTCAGCGTTTCCCCGTTGTCCAGCGTATTGCGCGCGGCTGCCTTTGCCAGAATCTGCGCGAAGGCCGCATCATCCGGGTTCGGCTCGATGCAGTCCCGGTCATCCGCCGCACTGCACACCCCGGCGCTGACAACGCGGTAGGTCAGGGCAGCGTCGGGCAGCGAGAGATAAATGTAAGGATGTTCTTCGGCAAAGCTGTCCTGCTCGTAATTGTGCAGCGCCTTGAACCCGCCCTCATAGCCGTCCTCGAAGGTGTGGCCGTAGAGCACAAGGTTGCGGGAAAGGCTGGTGCTGTTCAAATCACACGCATAGTCGGCAAAAACGCAGCCGTGGACATCGGCATTGCCCGCGGTGTCGCGGCGCAGGTAATAGTCGTTGTCGGACGCCTGCTGCACCGGGGCATCGATGTTGGTGCCGGGCACGGTGATCCACGCGCCGGTTTCCGTGTTGTCCTCCTGCGCCAGACGCGGCTCCGGCTGGGACACCGTGACGGACAGCGCCCTTTCCACACGCTGTTCTGCCAGCGCTGTGCGGTTGTGCCAAAGGCAAAACAAAACGGCGCACAGGACAATGCCTGCCGCCGCACACCAAAGGAAAATTTTCCGCTTGTCTACGTTCTTCCTTTTGCTTTGCATCTGCTCACCTTCCCGATCACCTTTCCGGGATGCCCGTCTGCGGGAAGTATCTGACCAGCACCGTGGGCGCGCTTTCCTGCGCGGCGGTCAGCGTCCAGTCCACATAGCCGAGCAACCCCTGCAATTCCTCCGGCATATTCTGGTCAAGCGTCAGCGTCAGGTTCAGGTGGGCCGTGCCGGTTCCGCTGTAACGTCCCAGCGGCAAATCATTGCGCATGGTGTTGGTGTCGGTGTCCAGATTGCCCCACACGGGGCCGCTGTATAGGGTTTCGTTGTCCGGGCCAGTCACCGTAATCACAGCATATTGTTTGAGCAGCTTCCAGATTTTTTCCTCAGTTTCTGCACCCAGTTTGTTGTTGTCCGCCAATGCGGCGCGAAGCCACAGCGAACACGCGGCATCGGAATCGTTGCGGGCTGTATAGTCGATGGCAACCAACTGGCTGCGGGTCTCACCGGGGCAAAGATTCTGGAAATCCAAAAACAGCTGCCCGTCCGGGTATTCGATCAGCCCACCATTCTCATCGTAGGTAAAGCGAATATGCGCCGTCTGCGTCTTGGCCGCCACTGCGTCCGGTGTACGGCGGTAGGCCGACCAGGTGCGTCCCCACAGCGTGGGGCTGTCGCCGCTGGCCTGCAACAGCTCCATCGTCACCCCAATGTGCCCGGTGCGGCCCGCCAACTCGTTTGTCAGATTCGGGGAAACCGTGAAAGATTCAAACAGCGCCGTACTGCATTGGTTCGGTTCCACAATGTCGTTGTAGTACCAGTAGCCGTCCTCGCCCTGCGTCCAGTCGGCGGTGTTATAGGCGGGGAACACGCAATCGGTGGCGTCCATGTCTGCCGCTGTTTCGTCATCCCAATCAATCACCACTTTGGCCCGCACAAGGGAGCTGGCTGTGCCGGTATTTTTCACCCAGACGCACTTTTCGACCGTCTGCCCCGGCGTGATCGTCTGCCCCTGCTCGTATTTTTCCTCGACGATGCCCTGCACTGTGGCAGTGGAAATGTGGTTGGTCACGGTGCTTGACGTGCGCCAGCCCGCCAGCGTTCCGCCCGCGCACAGCGCCGCCGCCAGGGCCAGTGCTGCCGCGCCAAGCCCGATTTTTACCTGTTTTTTCAAATTATCGTCCTCCCATTCTTTATGAATTATCCTGCTTCGGGGTAATTTCATTCACGATCAGCGCGCAGTCGCGGTCCTCCGCCCAGCTTTGGCGCACATTCCGCGCCGTCACGCTGGCCGATGCGCGGCAGCCGGTCAGTTCCAGCACCGCACAGTCGGCTTTCGCCGTGCCGTTCTCGGCATCCTCAAACTGCACCAGTGCATGGCAGGCGGTCTGGCTCTCGATGACGGTGTAAACGCCGCCCGAAAGCCCCGTGAAGGTCACACTGGCGCAGACATCGCCGTTCTCGTCCGGCTCGGCATCGAGCGAAAGCTGCACACTCTGCCGCTGCACCCGGCCCTTGGCGTCCGTCAGCGTGAACGTAAACACCGGCGCGCCGTGCGCGGCCAGCAGATCGGATGCGGGCAGCTTCTTGGTCACGGTGATCTTGCCCGGCTCGACGTTCGTTGTCACTTCATCGGTCGGCAGAGTAATTTTATCCTCGCGGTACTGCACCGACGCCCTGTTGCTCACGGAGTTGCCCATGACAACCGATTGCACCCGCACCGTGAAGGAAACTCTTGCTTCCGACTGCGTGGGAATTTCCAGCGTCCATACAATCTTTCCGTTGTTTTCCGCGCCGTTCTCCGTGATGGAATTTTCCACCAACTCGGTTCCTTCGGGGATTGCATCGGTGATCGTCACGGTCTTTGCCACGTCGGCCGGATTGCAGCACGTCACGGTGTACACCAGCGTATCCCCGGCCCGCACCGTGCCGCCATTCAGGTCGTTTCCCGCTTCATCCGTCACGGTCTTGGTCGGCGCGTCTACCGGCACATACACCGCCTTGACGGTGTGGTCAGCGTCGATGTCCGCAAACTCAATATTCTGCGGGTATTTTTTCGCCAGATTGTTCTGCATTTTTTCGGCATCCTCGTCCAGATAGATGCCACTCAAAAGGTAATTGCCGCTTGCCAGCGGGGCATATGTCACTGCTCGGCTCTCTCCCAAAGGTACTTCGCTTTCCGTTTTGGTCTGGGTCGTCCCGTCGCTTTCGCTCGTTATGTTGTCGGATACCGCCTGCCCAATGTCCGGCGTCCCGTTCACCGCAATGGCCTTCAGGGTAAAATTGATCCTCTTCCACTGTGCGGTAAAGGTCGTGTCATAGTCGTTGGCGTAGGAAGTTCCCGCAGCCAGCAGACCGTCTGTCAGGGCGGTTTCGCCGTTCCAACTCTGCGTGGCCTTCCAGCCAAGGAAGCGGTAGCCCTCCTTCTGCGGTTCGGCCTGCACGGTGTAACCCTGGCCGTTGTGCTTGGTTTCGGAAAAGCCGTTCTGCGCGCCGTTCAGCGTTCCGCCGTCCAGATCGTAGGTCATGGCAGCCTGCCAGCCCGCATAATACGAAAGAACGGCAGGCTCCGCTGTTACGGTTTTGTGGTTGCCATAGCTGCCCAAAATGCTGCCGCCGTCGTCGTTTATCGTAATATCCTGCAAGGCTGCGCCGCCTTGCAGTGTCGTCACGCCGTCCGCGTAGGTTTTGGCGTCCAGCAGCCAATCCGCAAAGCAGTGGGTCTGCACGGCGGCGCTGTGCCCGGCATTCGCTGAACAAATGTAGTAGGGCGCGGTATCGTCCACATCGGTCGGTGCCGTCACATCCGCCGTGATGCCGTAGAACTTGCGCACTGTGCCCAGCAGTTCCCCGCTGTCGATGCCGTCCACGGTCAGCGCGGTGCCCGCCGCAGCGTCGTGATTGTAATAATAGCGATAATTCGATTTGTAGGACAACCAAACATCATGCGCGTCGGAGTTTTTCATGCCGAAATAGGCGTCCTCAATAGCGGTATAGTATACGTTGGTGTCAATTCCGTTCTCCGGGTGCTGCTCCGCCGTCTGGGCGTTGTTGGATTCCCGGCTATTTTCCCAATCCAGCACCGCCGTGTCCGACTGGATGATCGTCCGCCCCAGCCACGGGTTCTCGCAGGTCACGCCAAGCTGTTCCCGTGTTCCGCCGTTCCAGGTGACAACGTCCGCATCCTGTTTCAGATGGATGCTGTCACCGGCGGGAATCTGCAATGTTGAATCGGTGCGGAACACATCGACGCCGTCCAGCATCACCGCGATGCGCAGGCCGGAATTTTGCAGGGTTTTATCGGCGGAAGTTTTCACTTCGACGCCGTCCTTGAGTGTCGTGTCTGTTCCGCTTCCCGCGTAGATTTCCGCGTGTTCCGCGCCGTTTTCGGTAAAACTGCCGCCGGATACCGTTGCCTTGGTTCCACCTTTCAGGTACAGCCCGCTGTGGCCGTTTTCGTGCGATGTGACCGGCGCGGTCAGTTCAAGCGTTGCCGTCTGGTCCAGCGATTCATTTTTCATCGCGCTGATGCCGGAATAGCTGTTGCCGTAGCAGTTCAGGTGATCGCCCTGCACAGTGCCGCCGTCCGTGTGGACGCCGTCCGCGGCGTTATTGTACACGGCGGTCGTTTCGTCGCCGTTCGCGGAATCCGCGGCCTTGCCGATCCACAGTTGCCCCTGGGTGTAAACGCCGTTGATCCCGTTTGCGTAGATATGGTTCCAGCCGTACAAATAAGTCTTGCTGTCAGGGTAGCACTGCACGCCGTTGCCCGCATTGTTCAAAATACCGCAATGGCTGATTTTCATCGTGCCTGCGCCTTGTACGTCCAAGCCGGGGAAGGTGTTGGAAGCGGTGTCCCCGTCTGTCGTCAGGAGATTGGCGGTGTTGTAGCCGTTGTTCTCCACCTGGCAGCCGGTCAGGGTCATAACGCTGTTCGAGCGCACATTTGCGCCCGTCCAGCCGTTGCCCCAGAAGAAGCAGTTTTCCGCGCTGGCGGAGCTGTCGGCTTCGGGGATGTCAAAGCCGGAGGTTTTGTTCCACACAAAAGAGCTGGCCGCTGCCTGCACATGGGAACCGGCGGCACAGGTCAGCCCACCGCCGCCAAGGCCCTGTGAGCGCACATTGCCGGAAAGAACAGCCGAACCGTTCTCAAAGCGATACAGCGCGGTTCCGTCGCCCGCATATTCGCCATTGTTGAACACCAGCGAGCCATTGATCTCGGCCTGGCCGGGGTTCAGCAGAATACCGTTGTCGTTTCCGTAACCCACGGTACAGTTTTGCAGGCTGATTTTGCTGTCTGTGCCTTCGGTGTAAACGACGTTCTCGCAGTTGTTATTGCCATTGAGGAAGACGTTCTCAATTTCCAGCGTCGTGCCGCCGGAAATATAAATCATAACGTTGTCATGGTCGGTCTGTACACCGCTGGCGTCGCCCATCCGCAGGCTGGCGTTTTGGGTGTAGGTGTAGCCCTGCGCAACGGTTTCACTGCCCACGCCGACGGTGTTGGTGTATTGGGCACTCCCGGTGCCGACCAGACGCAGATTTTTGCTGACGGACAGCACCTCGTCCAGTGGGATGGTGATCTCGCCGGAAAGATAGATCGTAGCGCCATTTGCGGCAGAGGCGACAGCGGATTTCAGCTCTGTCCAGCTTGTGACGGCATCTTGGGCGGAGGTACCGGATGCGTCGTAGAGAGAGACTTCCTCAACGGCGAGATCATTGGAAAAGGCGCTTACTTCAGCGGGAATTTCCGCGTTGGAATCGCTGTCGGTTTCTTTATTTTCCGTCAGTTCGCTTGATTCGGCACTTTCCGGCGTTGCGTCGGAAAGCGCCGTGCTTTCATCCTGTGTCGATACAGGCGTTGGTGTCGGGGTAGTTGATGCTTGGTTTTCCGCCTGATCCTTTGTGCTGTCACCTTCCGCAATATCCGCTTCAGCGATGCCGCTCCACTCGTCAGCAACAAATTTTCCCTGCGTTCCTTGTGCCAGCACGGCAGTCGCCATACCGAACAACAGCAAAGCGGCCAGCCCTGCTGCCGCCAAAGACAGCAGCGGTTTGTTCTTTTCTTTCGCTTTTCTCATGCAAAACTCCTTTTTGTGTCATTCAGAATTTTGACCGGATATCCCATCCAGGGCAGGCACAACTGCACCCTCCCAACGATGTTCTCCGCCGTGACAGGTGTATCTGCCACGTTGTTTGTCAGTCCCTGCGTCGTGACCGTCCGAGCCGCCTGGTCGATGGCGACGATTCTGTGCGTTACCGTGCCGCCCGCTGTCTTGTAGGTAATGTCCTGCCCGACTTTCAGTTCGTCAAACGACATCGGCACAACGACAAGCAAGCTGCCCACGGGCAATACAGGCTCCATGGAGCCTGTCAGCACGGCGTAACAGCGGATACCGCTGACGGAAATCAGCACGGCGGCAGCAATCGCGGCGGCAAAGATCAGCGGCCCTGCCGCTTTCATCGGTTTTTTCACCACGTTCCGCCCTCCTGAACCGCTTCAAAGTAGACGCTGAGGGTGTAATGATTCAGCGCCGTAGCGTCCGCGCTCTCGCTGTATGTCACAGTATCGAACAGCGCGTCATTGCGGCAATCTTCTCCCGGCTGCAAAGTTTTGGCGTAATACCAGAAATCCTCCGTTTCGTCGTAGCGCCAGTTTTCGGTGTTGTAGTTGAGGGTACAGGCATCCTGTGCCGCGCTATCTGAGAAAATCACGCGGGCGCGAAGACGCAGCGGAAGGTTGCCGGTGTTCACCACATACGGGCGCTTCATGAACGAATTGCCCGGCTGCACCGGAACATCCGGGTTCTGAATGTCCTCTTTCGGGTCAAATGTCACCTCACCGACCGTGAGGGTGTTGGTGCGCGATGCTTGGGCAATAAAATAAGCGCCTGTGACGCCGACCAGACAAACTGTCAGGGCCAGCGCCGCAAGCGCGGCGAACAAGATATTCTTTTTTGCTTTGCTCAAGATTCAGCAACCTCCTTTCCCATGACGGCGGCCCACACATCCTGCGGGGTGTTGGCGTCGGCCACATAGTCGCTTTGGATGGCGGTCAAGCGGCAAATAATATCTACCGCCGTGCCCTGCGGCAAATCGCCCTCCACCACGTTCGCATAGGTCACGCAGTCAAACAGCGGCGGCGTCTGTGCGCCGGGCGCAATGGCGGATTCATACGCATAGATGAATGTGTGGGTTTCCTCCGTTTCAGTTTCTTCCAGCAGGCTCCAGCCGTCGTTGGGCTGAAAACTGACCAGATCGACCGTGTGCGGTTCGCCGCCATTGTCCAGAACGCCCGCCCCGCTGGTCGGCTCCTGATTTGTTTCGTCGCTTCCGTCTGCTTTGGCGGTTTCTGCAATCGTATAAGTTCTCACGCTGGCGCGGGGAATCTCGACTTGCAGGTACATATAGGCTGCGGTCGTGCTTTCCGCCGCGTTGCAGGCCGTGGGGTCTTTGGCTACCGTCTTGCCGGGGTACAGCACCTTCGCTTCATCCGGCAGCTTGTCCCACTCTGGCTCGGTCAGTTCTGCCTCCAGCTGACCGACCGCGAACGTGTTGACGGTTTGCGGCGTCTGGTGCGTCAGGTAAGCCCCCGTCCCGGCCACTGCGCCCAAAACGGCAATCGTTGTGACAGCGCATAGGGCAATGATGTGTTTTTGTTTCATGGCATTCTCCTTTTTGGCTTGATTGTATGGCGAAAAACATAAAATCGTTTTATACGGCAAGCAAAGGCATCACCCCCCCCAAAAAAAATGAAGTAAAGAAAAAGGCGAGCGGCTTCCCTTACGAGAGCTTGGCGCTAGCCTTCGACTTTCTGGCACGGTATAATCAACTTGATTTTGTCGCTTTTTGAGTTATAATTAAAAATAAAGAGCTAGGGAGGCTCTGATTAAATCTGGTGTGCGGCACGGCGGATGGCGTGCGATAGACGGCGTGATATGCGCCAAGCCCTCAGGGCACGATTTATTCAGAGGTTTCCTAGTAGTCGTAAAAGTGCAATGAAGGGAGTCCAAATGGCAAATCGCCCAAAATTAACAATAGAGGATCAAGTGGCGTATATGAAAAACAAAGGGATTACCTTTGACCACTGTTCTGAAAAAGATGCCGTGCGTTTTTTGCAGGAAAGCACATACTTCTTTAAGGTTAAAGCGTTCGATAAAAATTACATTGCTCATCCAAAGACCGGGCATTATTATAATTTGGACTTTTCTTATCTCATGGAGCTTTCAACCTTAGATATGCGCTTGCGAAGGCTTATTTTACACGCAACTTTAGATATTGAACATTTCCTAAAAGTACAACTGATTCGAGATGTAAGTTCAAATCCGGTTGAGGATGGCTATCAAATTGTCGAAAAGTTCTTTTCTGAAAATTCCAGCGTAAAAAATTCCATCAGTGAAAAATCGAAGAATTCCATGTGCAAGGATCTTGTGGAAAAGCTGGAAAGTGAAAATTATGCGATTTGGAATTTGATTGAAGTCCTCTCCTTTGGTGACTTTGTGCGGCTCTATACCTTGTATGATAGGGAGTATGGGAATCACAATAAAGGGCTCATTCAATGCCTTTATGCCGTAAGGTGCCTCCGGAATGCAGCTGCCCATAACAACTGCTTATTAAATAGTTTAAGGTTGCCCTATACGCGTAAGATTCACTCCTCCTATTCCATCAGCCGCGCTGTGAGTCAAATTCCCAACGGACCAAAGACAACATCCCGCGAAAAAAAGCTGGCCAATCCGGTGATTCATGATTTTGTCGCAATGCTGTATGTATACAAGAAAATTGTATCTTCGCCCCGCACAGCAGAGCATTTCACAAAGGAATTGCACGATTTATTCGACATTCGTATGAAACGGCATAGCAACTATTTCGAATCAAATGAGTGCATATCATCTGCCTATCACTTTATGAAAACTGTGATTAATGATTGGTTTCCATCAGGCCAGGAGTTATGAGTCTATATTTGTGGTTGAAAAATCCATTGACATCCCGATTGGAATTGAGGTATCCTATTAAGGATGAACAAAAACAGGTCACTGTTTTTAGAGGGCTGGTGCACGCACCAGCCCTTATTTTTATCCTTATCTAAGCATAGCTGAGTCCCTTGGTAAAATATTATAAAGGCAGCGCCGCAATAAGCGTATTGTTACCCTTATAAAAAGGCGGATTTCCATAGCTTCGTTGGCTGGTCAAACATTAACCTCATATCGTTGGCCTGCAGGGATATTTGCAAAGCAGGGAAGTGTCGCAAATTGGCCTTCAGGACTCCTTTGCCGAAAGAACCGCATTGGAATATATCGTATCAACAAATTATTTTGACGGATACTTTGCCTTAACCTGATACACTACGCTAGAGCACCTGACTGTTAATCAGGGTGTCGTCCGTTCAAGTCGGACTGGGGCAGCCAAATAAACCTTGAAGCTTCTGCTTCAAGGTTTTTCTTTTATGTTTTTTATGGGTGGTATCAGTATCTGTTCCATATTGCCGCTTTTACCCTCTACCCCAAAATCTGCACTGGATTTTTTCTCTATCCGCAATCACGGGGTTTGGCATTGCTTTGTTCCGCTTCAGCCTGCTTATACATAGTCAGGCCCCCCGGCTAAGCCGGGGGATTGCGGAAGTCCCAAGGTGTATCTGAAACCAAAGAAGATGACGAATACGCCAAAGATGAGCAGCAGCGCAAGCGACAGCACTGTTCCGGCAATCAACGAATACAACATCCCTTTGGGGATCCAGTTTTTGTAATCAGGTTTCATATGCAAGACCCCTTTTTTCATTGGGTGTGCTTTTTCACGGAAAGACTTCCTTCAAAAAATTTTCCGCAAAAATGCTTCCATCAAATCAAGATACCGTTCCGACTGAACGATGAAGCCTACATGACCGCCCGGAACCGTGCGGATCTCTGCATCCAGTTTCCGGAACAGTTGTGCAAAACGGTTCCGGTGCACTTCTGCAAAAAACACAGACAATTCAGCAATCGCTGTCAGCCCGCGAGGTGAGCAGAGTGCTTTTTCTCATACACCGCAGCTGCGATGCACCAGATCAGGATGGCACTGTTCGTGCTGCTCTGGCTCATCACGGACATCCATGTGGCCACCGGCACCTGCATCGCCTGTGCAATATCCGGTACTGCGGCCAGCAGAAGATTCCATGTGACCGGATGAAACGCAAGCATCCATCTCGGATAGCGCGTTTTTCCGATAAGCAGCATCACAAAATGGATGCCAAAAACCAATAGCATCGGAAGATACAGCGGCAGAATTGCGGGGAGCATCGCGTCCTGATAGGTCGTGACCGCCGCAAGCGCGGCCTCCGCTCCGAGCCGCGGCCCCAGATAGGTGGCAAACCATGCCATGGTGGCTACCCATGTATGGATAGTCAGAGCGATCGCAACGGTGAATATCCCGCACAGAAACTGAATATTTTTTG
>OIYG01001510.1_pt1 | contig 17195 bp, 16 predicted proteins | sample 1587861 | NCBI WGS metagenome assembly OIYG01 (sample SAMN03283272) | human gut metagenome | biome: human-associated habitat; material: feces | host: Homo sapiens | place: Peru | collected 2012 | reverse complement strand
TTCAAGATTTTCAAACCAATAAGTTGGGGCAAAAGACCCGCTGAGCGCCGCAGCCTATTTATTCAGAGGTTCCTTTATTATGCATTCTGCCAGCGTGCCGACAAAGGCTTTTCGACACGCTGAGCCGGGGTCGGAATTGCTTCCGACCCCGGCCGACACGTCCTGATGGGAGGAACGGGACATGCTTTTTCCTCTTATTTCGCCGGTCTGACCTCGATCGTCCACGAGTTGCCGTAGGAAATGCCGTGCTCATTGGCGAAGCTGCCCATATTGAGCGCAAGCGACAGGCAATTCAGGCTGTTGAAATACATCAAAGGCTCGCCCTCCGGCACGTCGCTGTAGGTGTTGACATAGGGGATATCCCCCTTGAACACGGCCTTGCCATCCTCGTAGATGGTAATGTTATAGGTTTCTCCGACAGAAATGCCCATCAAATTTGCCGTCTCAAAGGAAATATTCGTCCAGACATTACCGTACTGAATATCCAGCGCGGGGATGTTGCCCTTCAGAACGCCGTCCTCATAGGCCGCCTGCTGATAGGGCAGCAGGACGATATCCTCGACCTTATCACCGACGCCCTCGAAGCGGATCGTTCCGCTGGCGAGCCGCGCGCCGGTGTAGGCGTATACGTCTCTGCCGTGGAAGGTGTAGGGGTTTCCGTTGCTCGGGCGGCGGTTGATCGTCTCGTCGATGATGCGAACCTCTTCGATGCCGAATTTTTCTGCGACCAGCGTCAACGTGCCGTTGTCCGGCGTCACGATGTACTGGCCATTTCCAGTCTTGGCAACGACGGATTTTCTGTCGCTGCCTACGCCGGGATCAACGACCGAAACAAAAACCGTTCCCTCGGGCCAATATTCGATCGTCTGGAACAGGCGGTAGGCCGCATCCCAAATGCTGTAGGCGGGGATCTCATGCGTCAGATCATAGAGCTTCAGGGAGCTGTCCACGCCGGAGGCGACGCCCTTCATGGCGGAGACGGCGCCGTCCTTCAGGCCGAAGTCGGACTGGAAAACCACGATCCCGGCCAGTTCGCCGGACTGTTTCTCTGTCGAACAGGCGGCAAACAAAGTGATCACCATGGCAACTGCAAGTACGATGCTGAGTATTTTCTTCATTTTTCCATCCTCCGTTTTTTGAAATCATTCGGGTGCAGTCGATGCGCCCGTGCATCGGCGTCCCTCATGATTCTATTAAATACCAGCCGCCGGTTTTTGTCAATACCTTCAGAAAAACCAAATAAAATTTAAGCTTTTTGGGCTTTATGTCCAAAAAGCAGCACCTCGAACTCCGTGCCGAGCGCTTCGTCGCTCCGAACGGAAATTCTCCCGCGATGCGCTTGAACGATGCTCTTGGCGATAGAAAGTCCGAGACCGGTACCCTCCGTTTCCGTCCTTGTCGGGTCGCAGCGATAGAAGCGGTCAAAAACATGCTTGCACTCGCTGCGCGAGATGTAGCTTCCGGTGTTGCGCACCGCAAGCCGTACCCGGTTGAGCGGCATTGCCCGCAGCGTGACGGCAACCTCGTTTCCGGGAGCGGAATACTTATAGGCGTTGTCGATCAGAATGTCCATCAGCTCTCTCAGGCGCTCCTCGTCGCCGCGAAGCATCAGCCCCGGCTGAATGTCCTGCTGCAGCCGCAGCCCCTTCTGATGCAGCGGAATCTCAAAGGAGAGCACGCTCTCCGTCAAAACGTCGCTCAAATTGATGCGCTCCGGCCTCATGGGCAACTTGCTCATGTCCAGACGCGCCATCTCAAGCAGTTGGTTGGTCATTTTCTTCATTCTGACCGCCTCAGAATGGATCAACTCCAAATTGTGCTGGCGCTCGTGCAGCTTCATCTCAAGCATCTCCGCGTTCATCATGATAATCGTGATCGGCGTTTTCAGGTCGTGCGACGCGTTTGAAATAAACCGCCGCTGCTGCTCGAAGGCCTTTTCCGTCATCCCGGTTCCCCAGCAGGCAAAGAGCAGGCCAAGGAAGAAAAAGAGGAGCAGCGCAGCCGCGCTGACGGTCAGGAGCTGCCTCGCGAGCGCCGACAGCGTCGCCTGCTGCACCGAAATATTGATCACGGCCACGCGCGACCCTCTTGCGATCGGCTCACGCATATAGCGCAGCCCCCATGCGCGGACGGTTCCCTCGTCATCCGCCCCCGTCAGGATCTTCTGCATCCCGCCGGGGTCGGGAACGTCGTTCATCGTCATGCCGTGCGCGTCAATGTAAAATGAACGCCCGTTTTCGTCGATGTCCATGGTGAAATACGGCAGGCCGATCTGTCGGCGCGACTCGGAATAGAATTTGGAATTTGGGTTCCTTGCGTAATCCAGCGCCCGCGTCAGCGCGGCTTCCCCCTCCTGAGACAGCGAACGATAGGTCATTGCGTAGACGACCGTGCACATCGTGACAAGGATCAGCAGCACCGCGAGCATGATCGTCAGCAGCAGCCGTTTTTTCAGTTTTTTGAACATGTCCCGTCCTCCAGAGAGTAGCCGACCTTGCGGTGAGTGCGGATCTGCACGCCGGAATTCAGAAATTGCAGCTTCTTGCGCAGCACGGAGATGAAGACCTCGAGGCTGTTGTACTCCGACGGCCAGAACTCGCCCCATGCCTGAATGAGCAGCTCCTTCTTGTTCACGGTCTTCCCCTGCGCCATGATCAGCATCTGCATGATCTGCGCCTCCTTGCCGCCGAGGCGCACCTTTTTTTCGGCGCAAAGCAGCTCGCCGGAGAGCAGGTGAAAGGAGAGGTTGCCGAAGGACACCGCGTCAAAGGCGATGCTTCCGCTCCTTCTCACGAGCGCACGGATGCACGCAAGCAGCTCGCCGATCTCAAACGGCTTGGATAAATAATAATCCGCGCCGTTGTCAAGCCCGATGATGCGATCCTCCGTATCACTGCGGGCAGTCAGCATCAGGATCGGCGTGGAAACGCCGTGCGTGCGCAGTCTGCGCGTGATCTCAAAGCCGTCCATCTCGGGCAGCATGATGTCGAGCAGGATGATGTCCCACTCCCCGTTCAGGCCGTTTGCAAAGCCGTCGGCGCCATTCGTGCAGCCGGTGCAGCTTGCCCCGTAGGTCTCGAGAACCTCGCAAAGAGACGCGTTCAGTTTTCGGTCATCCTCAACGATCAAGACGTTCATGGTGCTCTCCTTGCTTTGTGTTTTCTCCTGCCGGCGCAGCTTGGCTCAGTTGCTGCCGTTTTCGGGGTGGAGCCGGCGGAGCATTCCGCCGATGACGGCATCGTAGCGGTCGTGGTCGACGACCGTTGCCACGCGGCACACACCCTCCTCGGACGGATGCAGCACGGTCTGTCCGGCGCGGATCGAATCATCCGTAATGACCTCGATCGTGCCGCGCTCCCACGTGGCCATATCCTCGTCGATCAGCGTGGCGATGGAGACGCGGTTCGCCTCCGACATTTCTCCGATGGACAGTAGCTGCCCCCTGTCGTTGCGCTCCATATGGGCACTTCCCTTTCGGCGTTTTTATTTCGAATATAGTATACACGAAACTCTGCACCATGTATAGAGTTCTGTGCGCCGGAGCAGAAATTTTTCGGCGCTGGAAAACCCACACCGGCCTTCCCTGCTCGGGTGCGGCTGATGTGGGTTTTCCTTCGGAGAAATCGGCAGACATGCAAAGCCGATTGTAGGCTTGATCTCTCGCAGATTCAGTGCCCGGCAACCTCGGAGCAACGCACGGTCACTCTTGAACGGCCGCCGATCGTACAGGTAAACAGCGTCAGATCCCAATCCCCGCTCGTCAGATCGTCCACGGCGTCCGGGGCAAGCGTCTCTAGCTCGATCACACGGTAGTGAAACCGATTCCCGTCAACATCCGTAAAAATAACGGTATCGTCCTGAGAAAGGTTTTTCAGGTTGCCGAAATGACTGCTGTAGTTGTGCCCCGCGATCACCATGTTTTTCTGATAGGCGCTGCCGGCATAGCGGCAGGGTGCTTCTCTCAATTCCGCGTAACTCCAGCTGCCGATGACCGGCAGTTGGAGCGACAGCGAGGGAATTTCAAGCACGCCGATGTAGCTCCGACCATCGATCGTTTCCTCCGGCATAGGCATTTGAGGATTCAGAACATAATCCGGAATATAGGGCTTTTCGGACGTGTCACCGGATGCGGCTGCCGAATCGGCACGACCCTGAATGGCGCGGGCTTGAACACGCTGGCGGAATCACGTTTGACCGTTACTTTTCCAAAAAAGCACCTGATGCAGGGCTTTTCCGCAAAGGAAAGCCCCGCTGCGGAAAAATTCCGGGCAGCGGGGGTTTGCGCGCTTTATGAAGCTCCTGACCTGCTCATATCCGCGATGCTCGCGCGGCATCGAGCTTTTTATAGCTGACAGCAAAGTATGCGATCTCCGCGAGCGACGTAATGGTCCAAGAAAAAATATACAGCAGGTACAGCGACGGAATGGTGTGGAAATGAGCGAACACGGTATAGATCCAGATCACGCGGAAGACACACGAGCCGAGAATGACGATGACCGTCGGCGCAAGGCTCTTTCCGATGCCGCGGCAGGCCGCGATCGAGCAATCCATAAACGCACTGACCGCATAGGAAAAGCACATGATCTTTGTGCGTTGCAGACCCGCTGCAATGACCGCCTCGTCATTGGCAAACAGGGACAGGAACTCCCTGCCGAACAGGAACAGCAGCCCGCCGAGCACCGCGCCCGCCGTAAAGGAATAGACGATTCCGACGAAGTAGCTCTTCAGCACACGGTCACGCTTGCCCGCGCCCAAATTCTGCCCCATAAAGGTCGCGCTGGCGGTATAGAAGGCAGCCATGACATTATAGATAACAGAATCGGCATTCGCGGCTGCGGCATTTCCCTCGACCATGACCGAATCGAAGGAATTGACCGCACCCTGTATGAACAGGTTGGCGACCGCAAAAACAGCATTCTGGAGTCCGGCCGGAATGCCTAAGCCGAGAATGCGTTTCTCCTCGGATCGATCCAACCCGTTTTTTAAATCCCGGAAACGGAAGGTGCAGCTATCCTCCTGTCGCCCCATGCGGATCAGGATGAGCAGCGCCGAGACATACTGCGAGATGATGCTGGAGAGCGCAACGCCGTCCTCCGCCATGCCGCAGACGATGACGAAAACCAGATTGAGGATCACGTTCAGAATACCCGCGATCAGAAGATAGATCAGCGGGCGCTTCGTATCGCCGTTCGCACTGAGCACGCCGTTGCCGAAATTGAAGATGCCGAGCGCCGGCATACCGAGCGCATAGATGCGGAAATAAAGCTCAGCGCCCTCGATCAGGTCATTCTTTGTGCCCAGCAGCTCGAGCATAAACCGCGCGGAGATGAGGCAGAGCACCATGATGATGCAGCCCGTCGCAAGGCAGAGCACAAATGCGGTGCGGATGGCCGCTGACGTGCGTGTCTGATCCCGAGCGCCCAGGCAAAGCGCGACGCGGACGTTCACAGCGCTCCCCATGCCGATCAGAAAGCCCGTGAAAAGGGATACCAGAATCGTGGTCGAGCCGACTGCGCCCAAGGCCTCTGCGCTTGAAAATTTGCCGACGACCGCCACGTCTGCCATGTTGAAAAGCACCTGCAGCAGCTGAGAAAGCATCAGCGGAATGCTGAGCAAAAGCATATTTTTCCACAGAGAGCCGTCCGTCATCCGGACCCCGCCGCTCCTGCCGTTGATCGATCTTGTCATATTGATAACCCTCCGAAGGCTCCTTTCTGAGCAGTGCAAGGGAACCTCTGATTAAATCGCAAGAGCGATCAGCGAGGGATTTTGTTCCAGATTGAGGTTTGGAAATCGCAGAAATACTTTGTGTATTTCAAGATTTTCAAACCGATAAGCTGGGACAAAAGATCCGCTGAGCGCCGCAGCCGATTTATTCAGAGGTTCCCAAGGCTGCGAGAGATACTATACCACGAATCCACGACTTTTTCCAGCGCGAAATTTCCGAAAGGAAGCACACGCCCCGGGCGTGCACCCGGGGCGTGTGTTTTCAAATCGATCAAACGGACTCCGATCGGGCCGGAGCTCCGCAGCTATGATATATGGGGCGCTCAGCCGAATTTGTTCACAGCGAGGATAGCCGCGCCAAGGATCACGAGGATCGCGCCGGTGATGCGGTTCAGGGTCTTGGGCTGCGCCTTGTTGGCGAAGAGCGCCGCAACCTGCGCAAAGAACAGCGTGCTGGCCACGCAGACGATCAGCGCCGTCAGATCCGGCGCGCCGCCGATGACAAAATGGCTGGCAGCGCCGGTCAGCGCCGTGGCGCTCATGATGAACACACTCGTGCCGACGGCGGTTTTCAGCTCATAGCCGAGGACGGAGGTCAGGACGAGCAGCATCATCATGCCGCCGCCCGCGCCGATGAAGCCGCAGATAAAGCCGACCATCGCGCCGCAGATCACGGACCGGATCGCCTTCTGCCTGGCTGTCGCGGCGGTGAGGCGTTTTTTCGGCTCGACAACAGGCTTGACGATGAATTTCACGCCCAGCAGCAGCGTCATAAAGACGGAGAAGCTGCCCATCGTCGTCTTTGGCACGACGCTGGCGACAAAGCTGCCGACCAAGGTCAGGCAGAGCACCGCGATCATCATGATGAGGCCGTTTTTGATGTCGAGATTCTTGTTTTTTCCGTAGGTAATGGCCGATGCGGCGCTCGCGAGGACGTCGCTGGCCAGCGCGATGCCGACGGCCTTATAAGAATCCATGCCCAGGAACGTGATGAGCATCGGGCTGATAACGGCCGCGGCGCTCATGCCCGCGAAGCCCGTTCCCAATCCGGCGCCCAAGCCGGCGAGCATGCAGATGAGAATTTTCACGGCGTGCCCTTCTTTCCGAAGCAGGCGAGGTTTTCTTCAAGCTTTTCCGTCAGACTGCGGAAGGCGCGCAGCTCGTCCTCCGTGACGTTCCGGCGCAGGGTATCGGAGAAATGCTTCTGCATCCTCTGCCCGTCGGCGACGATCGGCGCAGCCTGCTCCGTCAGCTTCAGGCGATGCTTGCGGCGGTCGCGCTCGTCCTCCGTGCGCTCGAGCAGCCCGGAGCAAATCAGCGTCTCGACCGAGACGGACGCGATGCCGCTCTTGATGCCGCGCAGGGCGCAGACATCGCGCGCCGTGTTATACTCCGGATTGTTGGCGAAAAAGAGCAGAATATCAAAGCAGGTTTGATTGATGCCGTATTTGCGGCAGATCGGCAGACTCAGCTCGGCATAGATATTCGAGAGCCTTTTGCCGATGGAGATCATCTGAATGGCAGACATGCTCGACCACTTCCCTTCCGAATAATTATCTAATATTAGAACATCTAGCATTATAACGTCAACCGCCGATTCTGTCAAGCCTTTTATGAAAAAAACCGTGAAAAATGCGACGCAGGTGCAACCTCTGCGGCGTTCGACGAAAGTTTTTTACATTTCCTCTTGCGTGTGATGCTCGGCTATGCTATAATTTTGGTGTATAAACCATAAATAGGGAGCCTCTGATTCAATCGCAAGAGTGGTCAGCGAGGGATTTTGTTCCAAATTGAGGTTTGGAAATTGCAGGAATACTTTGTGTATTTCAAGATTTTCAAACCGATCAGTTGGGGCAAAAGACCCGCTGAGCGCCGCAGCCGATTTATTCAGAGGTTCCTAAAGAGAAAACAGAAGAAGGGGAGTCCGATGCACAGACTGAAGAACCGATGGATCGGTGACAGGGCGTTTTACGCCATGGTGCTCTCGCTTGCCGTGCCGATCATGATCCAGAACGGCATCACGCAGTTCGTGAGCCTTTTGGACAACATCATGGTCGGGCGCATCGACGAGGCGCATCTGCGCGGCGTCAGCGTTGCCAACACCTTAATATTTGTTTTTAACCTCGCCATTTTCGGCGCGGTATCCGGCGCGGGCATTTTCGGGGCGCAGTTTTTCGGCTCCGGCAACCGCGAGGGCGTGCAGCACGCCTTCCGCTTCAAGCTGCTCATCTGCGCGGCGCTGACCGTGCTGGGCACGGCGGTGTTCCTGCTGTTCGGCGACGAGCTGATCATGCTCTATCTGCGCGGCGAGGGCACGGAGGCCGAGCGGCAGGCCTCGCTGGTCTATGCGCGGAGCTATCTGCGCATCATCCTGCTGAGCTTCCTGCCCTTCTGCCTGACGCAGATCTACTCCGGCACGCTGCGCGAATGCGGACAGACCGTCGTGCCGATGGTCGCGGGCATCGTCTCCGTGGCCGTGAATCTCTGCTTCAACACGCTGCTGATCTTCGGCTACTGCGGCTTCCCCAAGCTCGGCTCGGACGGCGCGGCGATCGCGACCGTTCTGGCGCGCTATGTCGAAATGGCGGTCGTGATGCTCTGGACGCACCGCAACCCGGAGAAGAACCCCTTCATCGTCGGCGTGTACCGCACGCTGCGGCTGCCGAAGCAGCTTGCGTGGCAGATCACGAAGAAGACCACGCCGCTGATGATCAACGAGACGCTCTGGGCGCTCGGCGTGGCGCTCCTGAGCCAGTGCTATTCCCTCAGCGGGCTGGATGTCGTTGCGGCGAACAACATCTGCTCGACCGTGACAAACGTGTTCAGCGTGGTATTTCTGGCGCTGGGCAATTCCATCGGCATCATCATCGGCCAGCTCCTGGGCGCCGACCGCATCGACGAGGCCAAGGACGCCGACCGCAAGCTGATCTTCTTTGCCGTCTCCACGACGGTCGTGATCGCGGCGATCCTGGCGGCGCTCTCGGGCGCGATCCCGCAGATCTACGAGGTCTCCGACGGCGTGCGGTCGCTGGCGGCGAAGCTGCTGCTCGTCGCGGCCTGCACCATGCCCTTCGACTGCCTCGCCAACGCCTGCTATTTCACGATCCGCTCCGGCGGCAAGACGCTCGTGACGATGTTCTTCGACAGCTTTTACGGCCTCGTCTTCACCACGCCGCTGGCCTATCTGCTCCGGCTCACGACCGGCATCGACATCGTCTGGCTCTACGCCGTCTGCCGCGCGGTGGAGCTGGGCAAGGGCGTCGTCGGCCTGATTTTAATCAAACGGGGCTATTGGATACACAATATCGTAAAGGATCAAAGCAATGAACACAGAGTTTTACCGGAAGCATAGCCTGCTTCGCATTTTCATCTCCTATTTCAAGCCGCACCGTCGGCTGTTTCTGCTGGATATGCTTTGCGCCGTGGTCGTCGCGGCGGTCGATCTGGCCTTCCCGATCGTCTCGCGCGGCGCGATGAAGAGCCTGCTGCCGCAGAACGCCTACGGCCTGTTCTTCACGATCATGGGGATCTTGGCCGTGGCCTATCTGCTGCGCGCCGGGCTTTATTACGTCATCACCTACTGGGGCCACACCTTCGGCATCCGCGTCGAGGCCGACATCCGGCGCGACCTGTTCCGCCATATGCAGACGCTGGGCTATGATTTTTATGACCGCAACCGCACCGGCCAGCTCATGAGCCGCCTGACGAGCGACCTCTTTGAGATCACAGAGCTTGCGCACCACGGCCCGGAGGATCTGCTGATCTCGATGCTGACGATCGTCGGCGCGCTCGTGGTCATGTTCTCGATCGAGTGGCGGTTGGCCGTGGTCGTGCTGGCGATTCTGCCGATTCTGATCGTCGTGCTGATCCTGCGGCGCAAAAAGATGCGCGCGGCGTCCAAGGGCGTCAAGCAGCGCACGGCCGTCATCAACGCCGAGATCGAGTCGTCCCTCTCCGGCATCCGCACGGCCAAGGCCTTCGCCAACGAGGACGTCGAATTCGGAAAATTCGACAACGCCAACGAGCGCTACAAGGTTTCCAAGCGCGAGTTTTATCATCAGATGGGCATCTTCAACGGCTCGCTGGAATTCTTCCTGCCGCTGCTGTCCGTGGCGGTCGTGGCCTTCGGCGGCTGGCTCATCATGCAGGGGCGGATGGAAATGGTCGACCTGCTGACCTTCAGCCTCTATATCTCGACCTTCATCAGCCCCGTGCGCAAGCTCATCAACTTTGCCGAGATGTTCTCGACGGGCTTTGCCGGTCTTGAGCGCTTCACCGAGCTGATGCGCACCGAGCCGCAGCTCAGGGACGCGCCCGACGCCAAGGAGCTGAAGAACGTGCGCGGCGCGATCGATGTTGACGGCGTTAGCTTCGCCTACGGAAGCGACGAGGTGCTCGACAACGTCTCGCTGCACGTCAGACCCGGCGAGACGGTCGCGATCGTCGGCCCGTCCGGCGGCGGCAAGAGCACGCTTTGCAAGCTGATCCCGCGCTTTTATGACGTCAGCGAGGGCGCGGTTCGGATCGACGGGCAGGATGTCCGCGCGGTCACGCAGGAGTCGCTGCACCGCGCCGTCGGCGTCGTGCAGCAGGAGGTCTTCCTCTTTGCCGACACGATCGGCAACAACATCCGCTACGGCAAGCCCGACGCGACGCAGGCCGAGATCGAGGCGGCCGCGAAAAAGGCCGAAATTTATGACGACATCATGGCCATGCCCGACGGCTTCGACACGAACGTCGGCGAGCGCGGCTCGATGCTCTCCGGCGGGCAGAAGCAGCGCGTATCCATCGCGCGGATCTTCCTGAAAAATCCGCCGGTGCTGATCCTCGACGAGGCGACGAGCGCGCTCGACAGCGTGACCGAGTCGAGGATCCAGTCCGCGCTCGACGCGCTGGCCGAGGGCCGCACCACGCTCATCATTGCCCACAGGCTCTCGACCATCCGCAGCGCCGGACGCATCATCGCCGTCGCTGACGGGAAAATCGTCGAGGAGGGCACGCACGACGAGCTGCTGGCGCGAAACGGCCTTTACGCCAAGCTTTACCGCACGCAGAATCTGGGCGAAAATGCCTGAGATTCCCTTGATCGACCGGCTTCCACGCGCCGCCGCGCGCCCATGCCGGTCGATTCGACTTTTTCTGCGAGCTGCGCCTTGACATCGCTTGCAGGATTCGATAGAATGAGGGTAGAACCATGGAAAAAACGGAGTTGCGCCGGCTGATCCGGCAGAAAAAACGCGCCCTGACGCCCGAGCAGATCGAGACGGCCTCGGACAGGCTGGCCGAACGGCTCTTCCGGCATCCGCTCTACCGGCAGGCGCGCACGGTCTATCTCTATCTGAGCTGCAATCAGGAGGTGCGCACCGCACCCATTCTGCGCCGCGCATTGGCCGACGGCAAGCGCGTCGCCGCGCCGTGCGTGGAGGGGGAGCGGCTGCGCTTCCGCCTTCTGACGGCGGACACGCCGCTCGTGCCGGACGCCTTCGGCGCGCCCGAGCCGCTCGGGTCGCCGCCCGTCGACGATCCGACGGCGCTCGTGCTGCTTCCGGGGCTGGCCTTTGGCGCCGACGGCGCGCGGCTTGGCTATGGCGGCGGGTTTTACGACCGGTTTTTGCAGCGGGAGCCGCTGCATCCGACCCTTGCGCTTTGCTATGATTTTCAACTGCTCCCGTCGGTGCCGGCGCAGCCGCATGACTGCCGTGCCGATGCGGTAATTTCGGAAGCAACGGAGGTTTCTTTATGAAAATCGAGGCGGTTTGCGAATATAATGACGGTGGGTACCTGTTCTATGCCGCGAATTACCCCGGCGCGTTCGTGCGCGGGGCGTCCGAGGCGATGGCGCTGGCGAAATTCGGCGGCGAGATCCGCAGCTTTCTGCGCTGGAGCGGCGAGCCGGTTCCGCGCTTCGACGAGCCGGAGATCGTCGTTGTGCAGCGCAAGCGCTCGGAGCTGCAAATCTGCGACGCCGACAGCGACGTCCTCTTCGACAGCGAGCGCCGCGCCCTGTCCGAGCCGGAATATGAGCACGGCAAGGCGCTGATGCTCAAGTCGGCGCGCGGCATCCAGAAGCTGTTCGGCGGCATCCCGAACCCGGATATTTCCGACCGCGCGCCGCGCACGAGTTTTTACGGCCCAGTGCCGCGCACACCGCGCGAGATGTACCGCCACATCAACGACGTCACAGCCTACTACGCCGCCGCCGTCGGCATCGGGCTGGAGAACGTGCCCGACCTGTACCTCAACCGGCTTCAGGTGCTCTCCGAGCTGGAGGCGCTGCCGGACTTCCTGTCCGACCGCGTCTACACCGCGCCGGACGGCGAGCTCTGGACAATGCGCAAGGTCATCCGCCGCTTCCTCTGGCATGACCGCATCCACGCCCGCGCCATGTGGCGCACGGCCACGTCCCTTTGGGGGCGCGACGAGATCCCGAATCCGTTCTTCTTTGTCTGAAGAGCGCGTGGTTGACCTTCAACCGCCGAATCCGGGCGATTCAACCGCCGGTTGAGCACGAAAAAACGGGAATTAACCGACCGATGATAGACTTTTACGGCCCGCACAGCGATAATGAGGGCAAATGAAAAGGAGGCTTCCGATATGAATCAAACGACCATCGGGGAACGCATCAAGTACCACCGCAAGCGCCTCGGCATGACGCAGGAGCAGCTTGCCGAGCGCATCGGCGTCAGCGCGCAGGCGGTCAGTAAGTGGGAGAACAACCTGTCCTGCCCGGATATTTCCATCCTGCCGGAGCTGGCCGCGCTGTTCGGCATCACGGTCGACGAGCTGCTCGGCAAGAACGAGCCGGTGCACGAGGCCGAGCCAATCGGCAAGGACAAGGGCGTCGAGTTCAACGTCTCACTCGGCAAGGAAAGCGGCAAAAAACACGGCCTGCTGTTCGCGATCTATGTCATCGTGTTCGGCGCGCTGCTGCTGGTCAACATGCTGCTGCCGAACCCGCCGTCCTGGTGGACGGTGCTCTGGACGACCTTTTTGATCTACGTCGGCATTTCGAGCCTTTGCGAGCATTTTTCCGTTTTCGGCACGGCCGCGACCGTGATCGGCCTGATCTTTTTTGTCAACGCGTATCATGCGCTGCCGCTGCCCCGCGTCGGCTGGAAGATCATCATTCCGGTCTGCCTTGTGCTCTGGGGCGTCAGTATGCTCTGCGATCATTATATCAAAAAGAACCGCAAATACCGCGCGCTTCTGAAGCACAAGGGCAAGGAAATGCACCGCGAATACAGCTGCTATGACGGAATGCTGCGCTGCGACCTCTCCTTCGGCAGCTACCGTGCGGCCGTCGTCACCCCGGAGCTGAAGGGCGGCAGCATCGACAGCAGCTTCGGCGATTTCACGGTCGATTTCTCCGCCTGCGGCTGCATCGCTCCCGGCTGTCGGCTTGACCTCGAAAACAATTTCGGCTCGCTGACGCTGCTCGTCCCGGAGCGCTATCGCGTCGATGTGCAGCAGAAGAATTGCAGCTTCGGCAGCTTCGAGACCAAGGGCGAGCCGGCGAAAAACCCGGACGGAACGCTGCTCCTGAACATCGATTGCAGCTTCGGCTCGGTTTTTGTGCAATACATTTAAAATAATAACAAAACGCGGAAGGCTTTGCGAAAAGCCTTCCGCGTTTCTCTTTAAGCAAGAAAACCACCGGCAGTGCCGGTGGCTCCAAAAAGGTTTTGCGGGAAAACGGAACGATTTTCGGAACAAAACGTTTGAAAAACGATGCGGGGCGACACCGCGCAAAAAATAACCGCAAAAATGCAAAACGTCCGTTTTCCAAACTAAAACGCTCCAAATTTGTGTCATTGTGAGGCCGCAGCGCGGCCGCGGCAATCTTAAAGTCAAGGGCATGGCATCCCGCACCGAAGCACAGAATCGGAAAACGACAAAATTCCCAGATTTCGATTTGTCCCGCAGCGACACCGCAACGGCGCTTCTCCCAAAGCGCCATTTCACGCGGACGCAAGCCCGCATTTCCCGTGCGCAGGATCTTTCACCCGGCAAAAGGCCGAATTTCGCTGCGCAGCCTTGCCGTGCTCACGTGATCCGCTTGCTTGGCTTGAGGTAGCGCTCCTCCTCGGAGAAGACGCAGCCGCAGTATTTCTGCATATAAAGCCCCAGTTCGCGGGCGCGCTCCTGCCCGGCGCGGAAGAGCGGCCGGAAGTCGCGGTAGAGAAATCGGATATGGAACTCGTCGGCGGCGCGTTCGGCAACCTCGCGCATCATCTCGTGCTGCTGATAGGGGCTGATGAAGAGCGAGGAGGTGAAGCTGTCAAAGCCGCCCGCGGCGGCGGCCTCGGCAGCAGCAAACAGACGGAACTCGTAGCATTTCACGCAGCGATTGGCCAGATCGTCCGCAATGGCGCGGACGAAGGGGCGCAGGGCGTATTCGTCGCGCTCGAGCAGCGGCAGACTGACCGCTGCGGCATATTCGCGCACGCAGTTGCGCCGTGCGCGGTATTCCGTGAAGGGGTGGATATTCGGGTTGTACCAGAAGCCCGTCAGCTCGACGCCCTCCTGACGCAGCGCGTCGATGCATTGATTGGCGCAGGGCGCGCAGCAGATGTGTAACAGTGTTTTCATGATTTCCTCCGGCTGCCGGGCGCGGCCGCCCGGTCAGCGGGGTCTATTATATCACGTTCGCCCGCGTAGAGCAACCAAAAACGCGGTGGATTTTTTGGTTACTTTGGCGCTGGAAAACCGTGCAAATTTATGGTATACTGAACATGATCCATAAAAATACGGAAAGGGGCCGAAAACCATGGCTGGAAAGCGGGAACTGAACTACGCTGCACTCCGGCAAAAAACCGACGAGGAGCGCCGTCTGGTCGAAACGGCGGCCGGGCGCAGACACGCCGAGCTGGTGCTCAAAAACGCGCGCTATGTCAATGTGTTCACACATGAGCTCTGCACGGGCGACATCGCAATCGCCTGCGGCAAAATCGCGGGCATCGGGAAATACGACGGCGAAAAAGAACTGGACGTCTCCGGGAGGATCGTCTGCCCGGGATTTCTGGACGCGCACATCCACATCGAATCGTCCCTCTCCGTGCCGCGGGAATTCGCGCGGGCGGTCGTGCCGCACGGAACGACCGCGATCGTCACCGATCCGCACGAGATCACCAACGTCATGGGCACGGACGGCATCGAATATATGCTCGAGGCGACCGAGCGCCTGCCGATCGACGTGTTCTTTATGCTTCCGAGCTGCGTCCCGGCCACGCCGCTCGACGAGACCGGGGCGGAGCTGGACTGGTTTGCCATCGACCGCTTCTATGCGCATCCGCGCGTGCTTGGACTGGCGGAAATGATGAACTATGTCGGCGTCTGCGCCGCGGATGAGGCGGTTCTTGCCAAGCTTGCGGCCGCGCGGCTGCACGGCAAGCGCATCGACGGCCACGCGCCGGGGCTTTCCGGCGGCGATTTACAGGCCTATGCGGCGGCGGGCGTCCGTTCCGACCACGAGTGCTTTGCCATCGACGACGCGCGCGAGAAGCTGCGCGCCGGGCAGTACATCATGATCCGCGACGGCACGGCGGCGAAGAACCTCGAGGCGCTGGTCGATCTGCTCAAGCAGCCGGGCGCGGAGCGCTGTATGCTCTGCACGGACGACAAGCACCCCGTCGACCTGCTGAAGCTGGGGCACATCGACTATATCATCAAAAAAGCGATTGCGCGCGGCGTCGACCCGATCACGGCGGTCACGGCTGCGACGCGGAATCCGGCGGAATACTTCGGCCTGACGGAGCATGGCGCGGTCGCGCCGGGCTACCGGGCCGACCTTGCGATCATCGATTCGTTCGAGCATTTCGAGGTGCAGACGGTGCTCAAGGACGGCCGCGTGACCTATGAAAACGGCACGCTCTGCGCTTTCGCGGCCTCGGAGCCGTCGGGAGAGCTGAGCGCCGAGGCGCACGATACCTTCCGCGCGAGACGGCTGCGTCCGGAGGACTTCGCGGGCGCGGGGCGCCGCGCCGTGATCGGCATGGTGCCCGGGGAGATCGTCTCGACCGACAACGGCTACGCCGAGGGCGTTGATCCGGAGCGCGATATTCTGAAAATCGCCGTGGTCGAGCGCCACAAGGGCACCGGCCACATCGGGCTGGGCTATTTGCAGGGCTACGGTCTCAAGCGCGGCGCGGTCGCCACGTCGATCTCGCACGATTCGCATAACATCATTGCCGTCGGCACGAACGACGCCGATCTTGCGGCGGCGGTCAACCGCGTGGTGGAAAATCGCGGCGGCATCGTCGTTGCGGAGGACGGCGCGGTGCGCGGCGAGGTCGTGCTGGAGATCGCCGGGCTGATGAGCGAGGCACCGCTGACGGCAGTCAACGACGCGCTTGAGCGGGCGAAGGAGGCGGCCTTTGCGCTGGGCGTCAACCGGGGCGTCGACCCCTTTATGACGCTGTCGTTCATGTCGCTTCCCGTGATCCCGGCGCTGCGCCTGACCACGCGCGGCATGGTCGACGTTCTGACACAGAAATTTGTATAAAAAAGGAGAAAATCATATGATCTGTCCGAAATGCAACGCAGAAAATCCGGAGGGCAGCAAGTTCTGCACGAACTGCGGCACGCCGCTCGAGCAGCCGCAGCAGGCCGCTCCGGAGCAGCCCGCGCAGCAGCCGATCCCGGAGCAGCCCGCGCAGCAACCGATCCCGGAACAGCCCACGCAGCAGCCGCAGCGGGAGCAGGGGTACCAGCAGGTGGAGTCGCCCTATTATTACAGCCGTCCCTACGGCACGCAGCCGGTGAACGACCCCTACGGGGCGCGTCCGGCAAACGACCCCTACGGTGCGCGTCCGGCAAACGACCCCTACGGCACGCAGCCGGTGAACAGCCCGTATATGACGGCGCAGCCCGCCGCCGAGAAGAAGAACGCGCGCGGCAGCATTGCCTCGCTGATCCTCGGTATCCTCGCGATGCTTGTGAATTTTACGACGTTTACGTTCACTATGACGTTCTGGGCAATCCCGCTGGCGCTCGAGCAGGGCACGTTTGACCTCTCGGTCATGAACCGCAGAGTGACCGGCGGGGAGCTGCTTCGCGCGGCGGAGCTGGCCTATAATGTGTGCGGCTTCTTTGCGATCTGCGCCGGTGTGATCGCGACCACTCTCGGCGTGCTGGCCATTGTTTTCGGTGTGAAGGCGCGCCGCAGCGTCCGTCTCGAGCCGAACGTCTATAAGGGCGGCGGGACAGCCACGGCCGGCCGCGTGACCGGTATCCTTGCGCTCGTCGGCGTCGCGCTGTGCATCCTGCTCTCGCTGCTGTTCTACGTTTCGGTGTACTAAGAGGGCACAGCGCGGTGCCGCTTCGCGACGAATTTAAATATTTCGGTTACAAAAATGGTAGGTTTTCGTAAAAACCTACCATCTTTTGTGTCATTGCGAGGCCGCACTGCGGCCGTGGCAATCTTAAGGAACCTCTGAATAAATCGGCTGCGGCGCTCAGCGGGTCTTTTG
>OIYG01001505.1_pt1 | contig 17239 bp, 14 predicted proteins | sample 1587861 | NCBI WGS metagenome assembly OIYG01 (sample SAMN03283272) | human gut metagenome | biome: human-associated habitat; material: feces | host: Homo sapiens | place: Peru | collected 2012 | reverse complement strand
CCGCCTGCCCCTTGCCTATTTTGAAAAGCGCACCGTGGGCGAGGTACTTTCCCGCATTACCAACGATGTGGACACCCTGGGCCAGAGCCTGAACCAGAGCATTACCCAGCTGATTACCAGCATTACCACCATGATTGGCGTGCTCATCATGATGCTGACCATCAGCCCCACGATGACGCTGATTGCCATTTTGATCCTGCCGGTCTCGATGGCGCTGGTGCTGTTGGTGGTCAGGTTCAGCCAGAAATATTTCCGCGCCCAGCAAAAAGTTCTGGGCTCCGTGAACGGCCAGGTGGAGGAAGTATATTCCGGCCACAATGTGGTCAAAGCGTTCAACCGTGAAGATGCCGTTCTGAATGATTTTGACGAAGCCAACAACCGCCTGTTTGAATCCGCCTGGAAAAGCCAGTTCCTTTCCGGCCTGATGCAGCCCATCATGACCTTTGTGGGCAACCTGGGCTATGTAGCAGTGGCCGTTTCCGGCAGCATTTTTGCCGCGCGCGGCATCATCACCATTGGTGACATCCAGGCGTTCATCCAGTATGTGCGCAACTTCACCCAGCCCATCCAGCAGCTGGCCCAGGTCAGCAACATGCTGCAAAGCATGGCGGCGGCTTCGGAGCGCGTGTTTGAATTTTTGGGTGAGCCGGAAGAAGAACAGAACGCAGACCCCGCCCGCCGGGCAGACCCCGCCTGCATTGACGGCCAGGTCACCTTTGACCACGTTAAGTTCGGCTACACGCCGGAAAAGACTGTTATCCGGGATTTCAGCTGCGATGTAAAACCCGGCCAGAAAGTTGCCATTGTCGGCCCAACCGGCGCAGGCAAGACCACCATGGTCAAGCTGCTGATGCGCTTTTACGATGTCAACTCCGGCTCCATTACGCTGGACGGCCACAACGTAAAGGACTTTGATCGCAGCGCCCTGCGCGAAGGCTTTGGCATGGTATTGCAGGATACCTGGCTGTTCCAGGGCACCATTATGGAAAACATCCGCTATGGCCGCCTGGATGCTACCGATGAGGAAGTCATCGCCGCCGCCAAGGCCGCCTGTGCCGACCACTTTATCCGCACGCTGCCCGGCGGCTACCAGATGGAGTTGAACGAGGATGCTTCCAACGTGAGCCAGGGCCAGAAACAGCTGCTGACGATTGCCCGCGCCATTCTGGCGGACAACAAAATTTTGATTTTGGACGAAGCCACCAGCAGTGTGGACACCCGCACCGAACAGCGCATCCAGACCGCCATGGACAACCTGATGCGCGGCCGCACCAGCTTTGTGATTGCCCACCGGCTTTCCACCATCAAGGATGCCGACCTGATTTTAGTTATGCGGGATGGTGACATTGTGGAGCAGGGCACCCACGACGACCTTTTGGCCGCTGGCGGGTTCTACGCCGATCTGTACAACAGCCAGTTTGAAGATGTAAGCGCGTAATCATTTACCCCGATAGATAGCAAAAGCCCAAAGTTGCCGGTTAAGTGAACCGTGCCGCTTTGGGCTTTTGGGTTATAAAATAGAATTTTTCAATAAATGTACCAATCAGGCAAAGAACGAAATGACGAGCGCAACCAGGAATCCAACACCGCCAACCAAGGTTTCCATAATGGTCCAGGTCTTAAGGGTGGTTTTTTCATCCATGCCGACAAGACTCTTAACAAGCCAGAAGCCGGAATCGTTAAAGTGGGAACAGACCGTGGAACCACCTGCGATGGCAGCGGTAACGCAGGCAAGATACAGAGGAGACAGCTCGCTGATGCCGGGCATGGCGGCAATAATGCCAGCGGCCATCGTCATGGCCACGGTAGAAGAACCAACCGAGATGCGAACCAGTGCCGCCACAATGAACGCAACCACGACCAGCGGCAGGCTGGCGGAAGAAACTGCATTGCCGATGACATCACCCAAACCGGAGTTTTGCAGCATGTAACGCAGCACACCGCCGCAAGCAGTGACCAGCAGGATCATGCCGGTGGGTTCCAGGGACTTTGTCATGATCTTTTCCAGTTCTTCGCTGGAATAGCCGTGTTTGTAGCCCAGCAGGAATGCTCATGGTTAATAAAGAAGCAGTAATACAAAGACAAACAATGGCAGCAGCCCCACCGCTATTCCGTACATAGCATACTTGTAAAGAAAAATTGAATATAATGTTAAAACTACCACAGTAGTGTTGACACTCTTACAAGACTGTGGTAGTATACAGTTAAAGACAAACTACTGTGGTCTTGTAACTGGAGGTGACTATAATGGACATTAAACTTTTTGATTCAGAACTTAAAGTGATGGATGTGCTTTGGCGTGAGGGAGATACCACCGCAAAACAGATTTCTAACATTTTGGGCGATGAAGTCGGCTGGAACATGAACACCACCTATACATTGATTAAGCGATGTATTAAGAAAGGTGCGATTGAGCGTTCCGAACCGAATTTCCTGTGCCATGCACTTATTCCGAAAGAACAAGTGCAGGAAGCCGAAACTAACGAACTGATTAACAAGATTTATGATGGTTCTGCTGACAAGCTGTTTGCTGCTCTGCTGGGCAGAAAAAAACTCTCTGCGGGGCAGATTGAAAAACTGAAACAGATTGTTGGTACATTGGAATGAGGTGTTTATGAGTTTACTACAAATGAGTTTTTCAGGTGCCATTCTGATTTTGGTAATTGTAGTAATTCGGGCACTTGCCATTAACAAGCTACCTAAGAAAACCTTTTTAGCCCTATGGGGAATTGCGCTGTTCCGTTTGTTGATTCCGTTTACCGTCCCGGCATCTTTTAGCGTCTACTCTTTGATGAAATACTTTGCACCAACGCATTCATTGTCGGAGGAAATATCGAAAGGAAATATGGAACCCATTATCCCATATAGAAATGTGGCTGCAATACCGACTGCTCCTGTTGATGGGAAGATACAAAATTCAATATCACTTTGGGTAATAATTTGGCTTAGTGGTATGTTAATTTGCGCTGTTGTATTTACGGTGTCCTATTTCAAATGCTGCAAAGAATTTAAGACTTCATTGCCGGTTCGGAATGAATATACCCAAAAGTGGATAAATGAACATCAAATACTGCGTTCCATAGAAATACGGCAATCGGACAGAATTTCAACACCGTTGACCTATGGCGTATTTCATCCGGTTATTCTTTTACCCAAAACGGTTGACAGGATTGATAGAAAATCGCTGGGCTATATTTTAGCACATGAGTATGTCCATATTCGGCGGTTTGATACGGTAACGAAATTGATAGCGACATTTGCTCTTTGTCTGCACTGGTTTAATCCGGGAGTCTGGGTTATGTATGTCCTTGCCAATCGGGATATAGAGTTGTCTTGTGATGAAGCTGTCATTCGTTTGTTTGGAGAAAGCACAAGGTCATCGTATGCAATGGCAATCATTCAAATGGCAGAAGTCAAAAGCGGTATTACCCCGCTATGCAGCAATTTTAGTAAAAATGCGATTGAAGAAAGGATTGTGGCAATTATGAAATTCAAAAAAAGTTCTTTTATAGCACTTGCACTTGCTTGTGCGCTTGTTTTAACTGTAGGTGCAACATTTGCAACATCAGCAAATGCCACGGAAGCAAGTAATACCGGGGAAAAAGTTGAAAGTATTGTTTCGGATGAGGTCATACTTTCCCGAACAAATGACGATGGAAAAATTCAGTATAGCGCCGATGGAGGAAAAACATTTCTTGACGAAGATGACTTTCAGAAACGATATCAGACTGTGAATGTCGAATGGTGGACTTACGAAGAATATAAAGCATGGCTGGAAAATGAAAAAGAAGTGCTACAAGGTATGCTGGGGGAAAAGGCATATACCAATAACAGAGGCGATTTTATCTGGACGCAGGAAGTGATTGATGAAACGATTGCAGAATATGAGAAAACCCTGCAAGACATCAAATCAGGCATCAAAATTTCAAAAACAGTTGACGGCAATGAAGATATTATGCTGGCTCAATATGATGACAATAATGCTGTGTTTGGAACAAAAAAAGGAGAAGCAACTACTGTATTTAGCGGTTATACCAATAATATTCCAGACAAAGAATATGTAAAAGCCGGTATAGAGTGGAATCGAACAAATAACGCATGGTTTTACGATGGTAAATTAGTTGCGGCTTTATATGACCATAACGGCGGAATCTATACCTGTGACATAAAGGCAGGCGAAAGCGTGACATATCTTGAAGTCATGCGAAATAAAAAGGGGGCTATCGAGGAAGTCCACGAAGTAACAAAAGATAAGATAGAAGAACTTATCTCCGAGAAATAGCAAACCCAGCCGGAGCAGTCAACGGTCAAGATGAACGGGCTAAAGCCCGCCGTTGACAGCCCCGCCCGGTTTCGCAAATGGGTAATCAAGGGGCGACAGCAAAAAGTGCTGCCGCCCTTTGTCATCATAAAAAGCAACCATCAACCAGCCACAACTCTTTGCGGAGGGAAGGGGGAATTTCCTATGACTTGCACAGAAGAATACAAAGAGCATATCGAGTACACATTCCACGCTTTTTGTAAAATTGTTATCCGCAATGCCAGCTACACAGCGCTGCGGACATGGAGCAGGAAACACAAAAGAGAAATATCCCTTGACTACATCACAGATGAAAAGCACTATCCTTTAGGCACGACAGATGAATATTTCAAAGCCTCGGAGCCGGACGAGGAATACATCGTCCATCTTTGCGGCGATACCGTTATCCTAAGCAATGGGCTGCTGGTACAAGCCCTCTCCCGTCTGCCAGCGCAGAAGCAGGAAATGCTCTATCTGTCCTTTTTTAAGCGTATTGTGCAGCCGTTTTCGATTTGTCCTTTCCAGTATAACACACTCTGCATTGCTTCTTCCACTTTTCTGCCAGGTTTCATTCCCAGCAGTCTACACTACACATAAAAACACCAAAGGGCCAGCGTGCAGTGCTGGCCCTTTGGTGCGGTATAGGAAAACATAAAAAAGAGAATGGCAATGTTATTGGGTGTACCTGAAAATTCAAAATCCAAGCAGTTGGCTTCAGGTTCACCTTGGGGCAGCCTCACACGCCGCCGGGCAAGATCACACGATCTTGCGGGATTTGTGAACGCCGGTCTTTAAGAATTCGACCCATTCGGCCACATTCACGGCGTGGTCGCCCAGGCGTTCCAGATATTTGGTCACCATGAACAGATCCAGCGCAGTCTCTGCTTCGGTGGGGTGGGCGGCAATGTACTGGGCAATTTCGCTGCTGATGCGCGCGAACGAGGCGTCGATGACGTCATCATGGGCGATCACTTCCGCGGCAACGGCAAGGTCCACCTGCACATAGGCGGCAATGGATCGTTTGACCATCTTCAACACATCATCGCCCATTTTCAGGATATCTTCCAGCACGCCCACAGCATCGGTGGATTTGGAGTGCAGGTGCAGCACCAGCTCCGCAATATCGCTGGCCTGGTCGCCGATGCGCTCCACATCCGTTACCATTTTCAGGGCTGTACTAACCTTGCGCAGATCCGAAGCCACCGGCTGCTGGCGCAGCAGCAGCTGCAGGCAGCGATGTTCGATCTCGTGTTCGCCTGCGTCGATCTGGCTGTCCCGCGCAACCACGCTGCGGGCCAGTTCAATATCATCATTGCGCAGGGCAGTCAGTGCGCTTTCAATGGCGGCACCGGCTTCGTGACCCATGCGGGCCAGCAAGGTATCCAGCTGCAAAAGCTCTTCATCATAAGATTTACGCACACTAGGCATGGTATTGCTCCTCCGATCAACCAAAACGGCCGGAAATATAATCTTCCGTGCGCTTGTCCACAGGGGTGGAGAACAGGCGTTCCGTATCGCCCATTTCCACCAGCTCACCCAGCAGGAAGAACGCCGTCTTATCCGAAATACGGGCGGCCTGCTGCATGTTATGGGTCACGATTATGATGGTATAGCGGTCCTTTAATTCCAGAGCCAGCTCTTCCACCTTGGAGGTGGAGATGGGGTCCAGGGCGGAGGTCGGTTCGTCCATCAGCAGAACTTCCGGCTCCACCGCCAGGGCGCGGGCAATGCACAAACGCTGCTGCTGGCCGCCGGACATGCCCAGCGCGCTTTTGTTCAGGCGGTCCTTCACTTCGTCCCAGATGGCAGCGCCGCGCAGGCTTTTTTCCACAATTTCATCCAGCTGCGCCTTACTGCGCACACCGTGGGTGCGGGGGCCGTAGGCGATGTTATCGTAAATGCTCATCGGGAAGGGGTTGGGCTTCTGGAACACCATGCCAACCCGCTTGCGCAGCACATTGACATCCATCTTATCCTTATAGATATCCACACCGTCCAGCAGGATATCGCCGGAAATGCGGCAGCCTTCCACCAGGTCGTTCATGCGGTTCAGGCTCTTCAGGAAAGTAGACTTGCCGCAGCCGGAAGGACCGATGAACGCCGTGATCTCTTTTTCGGGGATGGCAATATTGATATTTTTCAGTGCATGGAAGCTGCCGTAATACAGGTCCATGTTTTTAACTTCGAATTTATTCATCATGCAGTTCCTTTCGGCATTACTTTTTGGCAAGGCGACCGGCAATAAAGCTGGACAGGCTGTTGATGAGCAGCACCAGGATCAACAGCACCACGGCAGTGCCGTAGGTTTCATTGATATGCAGGCCCTCGTTGGAAAGCAGATACATATGGGTGGCAAGGGTACGGGTGGAGCTGAACACGCTGGCGGGCACGGCGGCAACGGTGCTGGCCGTGTAGATCAGGGCCGCGGTTTCGCCCACAATGCGGCCCGTTGCCAAAATCACGCCGGACAGGATGCCCGGCATGGCGCTGGGCAGCACAATGGTGAATACGGTGCGCAGCTTGCCGGCTCCCAGGCCAAAGCTGCCCTCGCGGTAAGAATCCGGCACTGCAAGCAGCGCTTCCTCGGTGGTGCGCATGATGACCGGCAGCACCATGATGGCCAGCGTGAAGGCACCGGCGATCAGGCTGTAGCCCCATTTGAGCTGCATGACAAAGAACAGCATACCGAACAGACCGTATACGATGGAGGGGATGCCCTGCAGCGTTTCGGTGGTGATGCGCACCACCTTGACCAGCTTGCTGCCGCGTTTGGCGTATTCCACCAGCCAGACCGCAGCAAAAATGCCCAGCGGTGTGGCAATGGCCAGCGAGAACGCCGTCATCAGAATGGTATTGATAAGCGCGGGCATCAGGGATACGTTGTCGGAATTATAGGTCCACTCAAACAGGGACGGCTTGAGGTTGGGAATACCGTTGACCAGGATATAGCCGATCAGGAACACAAGGATCGCCACGGTAATCAGGGCCGCCAGCCGCACCAGCCAGCGCATGACAAGGGCATACGCGCGGGCCGCCATGCGGTTTTCGTGGCGGGCGGGGGGAACGATTTTTGCATTTGCGTGGGTCATATCATCGGTTTTACCGGCGGTTGCAGCAAAATCAGCCATTCTTTTCGCCCCCCTTTACAAGAGTGAAGCAGAGATTGATCAGCAGAATGAAAACGAACAACACAACGCCGGTTGCGATCAGCGCTTCGCGGTGCAGGTCTGCAGCGTAACCCATCTCGATGACGATGTTGGAGGTCATCGTGCGCAGACCCTGGAACAAGCCCTTGGGCATCCAGGTCTGGTTGCCGGCAACCATCACAACGGCCATCGTTTCGCCGATGGCGCGGCCAACACCCAGGATTACAGCGGACATTACGCCGCTTTTGGCGGCGGGCAGCACCGCGCAAAACACGCTGCGCTCATGGGTAGCACCCAGAGCCAGGCTGCCCTCGTAATAGCTTTGGGGCACAGCGTCCAGGCTGGTTTTGCTGACCGTGATGATGGTGGGCAAAATCATGATGCCCAGCAGCAGGCTGGCGGTAAACAGGCTCATGCCCTTGCCGCTTTTGACGTGCAGCACAGTTTTGAAAAAGTCCGATTTGACCATAGCCTGCACCGCCGGGACCATAACGATCATGCCGAAGAAGCCGTACACGACCGAGGGGATACCGGCCAGCAGCTGTACCGCCGGCAGCAGCACCTTGTTGATACGGGGCGATGCAAAGCGGGACATATAGATGGCCGTCAGCAGCCCAATGGGCACCCCCACAATGATCGCGCCTGCGGTGACATAGATGCTCCCCAGGATCATGGGCAGGATGCCGTACAGGTTGTTGCCGGGTTTCCAGGTGGTGCCAAGCAGGAACTTGAGGGGGCCGATCTCAAAAATGGTGGGCAGACCGTTTGCAAACAAGAAGATGCAGATCAGCGCCACGGCCAGAATGGAGATGCACGCGCAGGCAGTAAACACACCCTGCATGACGATCTCTTTCAGGTGCGAAGTTGTTGTTTTCATTTTCCTATACTCTCCTGTCTTTGCTCAGGAACTATATACCGATGGCTTTCAAAAAACGGCTGTTGCCGCCTTTTGCCGCCGCAACAGCCGTTTTCTTTAGAAAGGGGGGTTACTGAACGTCTGCCCAGGTGGTCAGCTCGCCGGTGTAGATGCCCTTGATCTGATCAACGGTCAGGTTTTCAGTGGGGTTGTCGTTGCTGACGATGACGGCGATGCCATCCTTTGCCAGGACAGTTGCCTTTGCGCCGCCCTCAACCTCAGAATCTTTCAGCTCACGGCTGGCCATGCCGATGGTGTAAGTGCCATCCAGTGCGCCGGAAACGCCGGTGGTGGAGTCGGTGGTCTGGAGTTCCAGGGTTGCGTTGGGGTTCACGGTCTTATACGCTTCGATCAGCTTTTCCATCAGCGGAGAAACAGAGGAAGAACCGCCAACCACGATCTTGCCTTCAGGCTGGGTGCTGGTGTAATCAGCGCCAACATCGCCGATGTAACCTTCCTCGGTGGCCAGGGCCTGACCGTCGGTGCTCATGCAGTAAGCAATGAAGTCCACGGCAACGGGGTCGGTAGCTTCGCCGTTCGTAACGATGTTGAACGGACGAGCCAGGGTGTAAGTACCATCCTTCACGGTGTCAGCGCTGGGGGCAACGCCTTCCACGGTGACAGCCTTGACATCATTGTTCAGAGAACCCAGGCTGATGTAGCCGATTGCGGTCTCATCGTTGGAAACAGCGGTCAGAACGCCGTTGGTGGAGCTCTGGATGGCAGCTGCCTCGGTGGTGTTGTCAACCTTTTCGCCTGCATCGTTCTTGGCTTCCACACCGGTCAGCTCGATGAAAGCGCCGCGGGTGCCGGAGCCATCCTCACGGGAAATCACGGTGATGTCCTGATCGACATCGAAATCGCCGGCAGCCGGTGCAGCAGTGGCTTCACTGGAAGCAGCCTCACTGGAGACGGCCTCGCTGGAAACTGCTTCGCTGGAAGCAGCAGAGGATGCCGGGCTGGAACCACAGGCGGCCAGGCTGAGAGCCAGAGCAGCAGCAACTGCAACGGAAACATTACGCTTTAACATAAACTTTCTTCTCCCTTAATTGTATCTGTTATTCTATCTCACACATTCGCTCAGGGGTTCGTGTTTTCCTATTCGTTCTTCCTGAGTGCGTATTTATTGTACCGCGCTGTTTCCCCAGTATCGACCATAGTGCAGTACAATCCGGGTAAAGCTTTGGTAATGGAAGGTTCCCTTTTGCAAAGTTTGTGTAAAGTTGCCCAAAATCAATACGCCAATTTTTTACAATGTGCCAATTTTAGCAGTTTTCTTGCGTCGGTTCGACATTTTACACGATCTTTACAATTCTTTTACTGGCTTTTGGTGTTCATAAAGCTCTGTTTTCTATTATAATAGGTAACGGTATAGTGCCATTGTGGGCATGTGCAAAACGATTTGATTCGGTTTTGCTCCGGGTGCGGCTGCACCCAACAATGAAAACATAACAAAAGAGAAATGGAAGTGTAACCCCCTGTATGAGCATTTTTAATGTGTTCACGCTGATGGGCGGTATTGCCATGTTCCTTTACGGCATGGACCTCATGGGCAAAGCCCTTGAGCAGACCGCTGGCAGCAAACTGCAAGGCATCCTTTCCAAAATGACGGCCAGCCCGGTGCGCGGGCTGCTGCTGGGCATGGTCATCACTGCAGTGATCCAGTCCAGCGGTGCCACCACCGTTATGGCGGTCGGCTTTGTCAACTCCGGCCTGATGGAGCTGCACCAGGCCATCGGCGTCATCATGGGCGCCAACATCGGTACCACCGTTACCGGCTGGCTGCTCTCGCTTTCAGGCCTGGAGGGTGATTCCTTCGCCATCCAGATGCTGAACCCCAACGCGTGGGCCCCCATCCTTGGCTTTATCGGCATCTTCCTTTATATGCTGGGCAAGGATAAGGACCGCCGCAGCGGCGTGGGCAAGATCATGGTGGGCTTCTCCGTCCTGATGGCCGGCATGAACACCATGTCCACCGCCATGAGTCCTCTGGCCGATGAGCCCTGGTTCATGGACCTGTTTCTGAGCTTCAAAAACCCGGTTCTGGGCGTGCTGGCCGGTGCCGTGCTGACGGCTGTGCTGCAGTCTTCCTCCGCTTCGGTGGGTATTTTGCAGGCCCTCACCTCCACCGGTGCCGTCACCTATGCGGCGGCGGTTCCCATCATCATGGGCCAGAACATCGGCACCACCGTTACCGCGCTGATCTCCTCTGCCGGTGCCAACAAAAATGCTAAGCGCACCGCATTTGTTCATCTGTACTTTAACCTCATCGGCACGCTGGTGTTCCTGTGCGGTTTTTACGGGCTGCATGCGCTGTTGGGATTCTCGTTCTACAACGAAACCGCCAACACCTTTGGCATTGCCATTGTGCACACGATATTCAACATTGTAACCACCGCCATCCTGCTGCCGTTCAACCGCGTGCTGGAAAAGCTGGCCATCCTGACCGTTCCGGACAGCAAGGATCAGGTGGGCGAGCAGCATTCCCTGCTGGACGAACGCCTGCTTTCCACCCCGTCCGTTGCCGTTGGCCGCGCTATGCTGACCGGCGGCGATATGGCCGAGATCTGCCGCACCTCCCTGCTGCAGGCCATGTCCCTGACCCACAAGTGGGATGAAGCCATTGCCGACGAGGTGAACCGCAAGGAAGACGCTGTGGACCATTACGAGGACGTTCTGGGCACCTATCTGGTCAAGCTGAGTGCCAAGGCACTTTCCCGCGAGGACAACCGCACCATCAACACCCTGCTGCACACCATCAATGACCTGGAGCGCATCTCTGACCACTCGGTCAACCTGCTCAAGGCCGGGCAGGAAATTCAGGAAAAATCCATCCACTTCAGCCACGAAGCGATCGACGATCTTTCCGTTCTGGAGGCCGCCGTTCAGGATATCGTGAACCGCACCGTGGATGCGTTCCAGAAGAACGACTGCTACGCCGCCGGCAAGATCGAGCCGCTGGAGCAGGTTGTGGACGGTCTGGTGCGCGAAGTCAAGACCCGCCACATCGCCCGCCTGCAGGCCGGCGCCTGCACCATTGAGTACGGTTTTGTGCTGGATGATCTGCTGACCAACTATGAGCGCATTGCGGACCACTGCTCCAACATTGCCGTTGCCATGATTGAAGTATCGGAGGACCGCTTTGATACCCATGAATACCTGAACCACATCAAAAACGGTGAAAGTCCCAGTTTTGAAAAGCGCTATGAGCGCTACCGCGGCCGCTATACCTTTGAGCCCGGCCCCAGCGGAACTGCCGCTGCACCGGAGAAGAAAAAATAATTATCGCAGGGCTTTCCCCTGTAAAATGGGCCGGAACCTGTGGCATATCGCAGGTTTCGGCCTGCTTGTTTGGAGGATCTTATGATCTATATTGTTGAAGATGACGCATCCATCCGTGAGCTGGAGCAGTATGCTCTGCAAACCAACCAGTACACCGTCCGCGGGTTCGAGGACGGGGCTTCCTTCTGGGCTGCCGTGCGGGAGACCGTGCCCGACCTGGTGATTCTGGACGTTATGCTGCCCGATGAGGACGGCTACCAGATTTTGGGCCGCCTGCGGGAGACCGCCGCAACCCGCACCGTGCCAGTCATCATGGTCACAGCCAAAACCAGCGAGATTGATGTGGTAAAAGGGCTGGACCACGGTGCAGACGATTACCTCTGCAAGCCGTTCGGCATTATGGAGTTCATCAGCCGCGTCAAGGCGGTGCTGCGCCGCGCCAGCACCGCACCAGCCAGCACCACCACCCTGCGGTTTGGAGACATCACGCTGGATGACGTTGCCCGCACCGTTACGGTGGACGGTGAGCCGGTGGAGCTGACCTTTAAGGAATATTCGCTGCTGCATTTCTTTTTGGAGCATCCCGAAGAAGTTCTGGCCCGCGAGCGCATCATGAAAGCCGTGTGGGATACCGACGACCTGTTGGAAAGCCGCACCATTGACATGCACGTGCGGACCCTGCGCCAAAAGCTGGGCCACGCCGGGGACGCCATCTGCACCGTGCGCAAGGTGGGGTACAAACTGTCCGCCAAGGGCACGGAGGCCGGGGAAGATGCCTGATACCGCCGAAACCGCCCACATCACTGCGCCGCGCAGCATGGCTCACCTGTTGCGCACCACTTTGATGGCTGTGGGTATTTTGTCCCTCCTGCTCAGCGTGGTGGGGGCAGCGCTGCTGTTCCAGCACGCTTTTGCCGAGCAGTTTGACACCGACCTTTCCCGCACGGTGGAAGCTATTGCGGTGGGGTATGAGCATTCTGCCGACCCGCAGCCAGAGCAGCTGGCCCGGTATGCAGACGGCCTGCGTCTGACCCTTGTGGCCCAGGATGGCACCGTTTTGTACGATTCTGCCACTGCTGATCCCAGCACCTTGCCCAACCATGCCAACCGCCCAGAGATCCAGCAGGCTATGGCAGAGGGCACTGGTGCCAGCGTGCGCCGCAGTGCAACCCTTGGGTACGACACCCATTATTATGCCGTGCGCCTGACGGACGGAAGCGTTTTGCGGCTGGCGGACGAAACCAGCAACATGTGGAGCAGCTACAACCGCGTGCTGCCCGTTCTGGTGGCCGGGTGCATCCTTATCATCATTCTGGCGCTGGTGCTGGCGCAGGTCATTACCAAGCATCTGGTGCAGCCCATCACCCGAATGGCGGAGCACCTGGACTGCATCGAGGCCAATGTGCCGTATGAGGAGCTGATCCCGCTGGCGCACACGGTACAGTCTGACCGCAAGCTGCGGGAGGACAATGAGACCATCCGCCGGGAGTTTACCGCTAATGTCAGCCACGAGCTGAAAACCCCGCTGACAAGCATTTCCGGCTATGCAGAGCTGATTGAAAACGGCATGGCAAAACAGGAGGATATTCCCACCTTTGGCCACCGCATCCACAAGGAAGCCCAGCGCATGATCACGCTGGTATCGGATATTTTGCAGCTTTCGGAGCTGGACGGCATGAGCAAGCAGCAGGAAAACAGCCCCACCGCCGATTTTGTGCCGGTGGACCTTGGCGTGCTGGTCAAGGATGTTGCCACCAACATGACGGTGAACGCCCGCAAAGCCTACATTACGCTGCAATACAAAGTACAGCCCGTTACGGTGCGCGGCAGCCATGACCTGTTGACCGAGCTTGTAACCAACCTGTGCGACAATGCCATCCGCTACAACCGGCCGGGTGGCCATGTGGAGCTGAGCTGCGGCACCAATGCGGACGGCTGCCCGTATTTCTGCGTGGAGGACAATGGCATCGGCATCCCACAGGACAGCCAGAGCCGCGTGTTTGAGCGCTTTTACCGAGTGGACAAATCCCGGTCCAAGGCGACCGGCGGAACAGGCCTGGGGCTCGCCATTGTCAAGCATATCGCTGTTCTGCACGGTGCGCGCATTGATCTGGAATCCACCGTCGGCACCGGCACCACCATCCGCATTATCTTCCCGAAGATGTGAGGTTTTATTTACGGGAGATTGGCGGCCTTTTTGAAAAAAGGCCTGGCGAAAAACTTTAATCGGACATTATAACAAAGTCAGAAATAGAAAAGGGCATGTGCTTGCATCCTTGAGGGGGGCACATGCTTTTTTTCTTATTGTTTCTTGTGTAATTTTGAATGCTCAGCCAAACCAAGGTTCCGGCGGGGTCAGGTGACCCCGCCCTACCGGTTGTTTTATTGTTGGCTGCCCACTATAAAACGCTCTGTAGGGAACGGTCTTGACCGTTCCGAAAGCTTCCGTGGTGAACACCATAACAAATTTTGGTTGGTAGTCTGCCGTATATTTTGGCGTCCCTTTGAGGGTGACTCCCCGCGGGACGGGGAGATGTCGCGAAGCGACAGAGGGGACCGGGCGCTGTTTGCGCGCTGTCTGCGCAGCAGACTGAAGGGTGGTTCCACACGCAGAGCCTAAAAATTCATGTTGCCAACCATCCACGGCGGCCAGAGGGCTCTGCGCCCGCAGGCGCGTTTCGGAGGCCAACCGGGATTGAAAATCCCGGCTCTTAGGCCGGAGATGGCCCCCTTTATTTTCCCGTCAACCGTCCCATGTCTCCCTCCCGCGCACAATATTTCCCGCAAAAGTTCCCCCTTTCCCACCCTGCCACAGGGCAGTTTTCAACATTGATCGCATTTTTTGCGGATAATTTCTCCTGTTTACGGTCAATTTTCCACTATCTCTGCAAAATAATCACACGATACTTCGTCATCTATTCCTGCGCAATTTTGCAACTCTGAGTTTTCAACGTTTTTCACAGGTTTTCCTACCGTTTCCACTGTGGAAAAGTTTAAAACATTGTTCAAAGACATAAATCTTTTACATTTACAGTTGTAACATCTTGGTTACATGCCTCGTTTATATATTATAGAAGGTTGAAATTTTCCGCCAAAGGAGGTTATCGTATGGGAATGCACAGCACTTATACCGCAACGCATTACAAGGATTTGAATATTGACTGGCAGGCACGCGCCGTTACGCGCCACGGGGAGGATATTCCCCTGACCCCGCAGGAGTTTGCCCTGCTGCAAGTGCTGTTTGACCACCGCGGCCAGGCTGTAAGCCGCGGCGACCTGCTGCATACCGCCTGGGGCTACCCCTGCATCGGCATTACCCGCACGGTGGATGTACATATCCAGCATTTGCGCCGCAAACTGGGGCTGAAACAGGAGATCCAGACCATTTACCGTGTGGGGTATACCCTTTCCTGAACATAATTGGGAACACAAATCAATATTTTTCCGTTTGTGCCCGTCAAAGTCCGATTTATCACCCTTGTCTTGTGGTATAATGAGGGTATTCGGGTGTATCTGAAAAAATCACGGCTGTTTTGCAGGCGCAAGCCACAAAACTGCACTTGCGAAAAACCGTTTATTTTCGCCTTTTCAGGTACACCCAAGGCAAAAATGTAAGCAGCAGGCTTGACATTCCCTTGCGGCGGGGGTATCCTGAATGCAGGAACAGAATTTAATCACTGCGCGGTTCTGCCCCGCACAGTGCAGGTAAAGTGAGGCTCCCGCCATGAGCAGAATGTATGATATCATCCAGGAGCTGTGCCGCCGCGACGGCACTGACGTAACCAAAATGTGCCGCGCGCTGAAAATCCCGCGCAGCACCCTGTCGGAGCTGGCATCCGGCCGCACCAAGCAGCTGACGCTGAAACACGCACGGCCCATTGCCGAGTATTTTGGCGTTACCATCGCCCAGCTTGCCGGGGATGAGCCGCTGGAAATCGAGCCGGACCAGACGGATGCCGTTTCGGACCTGATCCGCGATGAGCCCATTGCCGCTTATGAGAACTTGAAGCGCTACCTGACCGAAGAGGACAAGGCCGATATTGCCACCCTGATCCGCCTGCGTGCGGAGATCAACCAGGGCAAGCAGTAAGCCGCTTTTGGCCGGGCCTGCGCTTGCGGGAGGGGCACGAATGTTCAAATATACCCTTGCAGCCACACTGGACGAGATGGACCGGGAAGGCATTACCGTGGCGGAATGCCCGTTGCGCAGCATGCGCTGCCTTTCTTTGCAGAACGGGCGCATTGTGGGCATCAACACCGCGCGGTTTGATTCTTCCGCCGAGGTGCGCACCGCCCTGATCCATGAGGACGGGCATTTTGCCAGCGGCGCGTTCTACCTGCCGTATTCGCCTTACCAGCTCAAAGCGCAGGCCGAATACCGGGCCGACAAAGCCGCCGTGCTCAAGCACATCCCCTACCCCGAACTTGCCGCCCGCCTGCGCCGCGGCGACACCCTTGCCGACGCCGCCGAATACTTTTGCGTGACCGAAGATTTCCTGCGCAAAGCCTATGACCTGTACCGCGATATGGGGTACAGCTTTGGGGCCGAGGAAAAGGCGTAACCATGATTGTATACGACAAATTCTGGGAAACGATGAAGCGGTGCGGGGAAAGCACTTATACGCTGATCAACCACTACAACATCAGCAGCGGCACCATTGACCGCATCCGCAAGGGGCAGGGCATTACCACGGCCAAGCTGGACGACTTCTGCCAGATTTTCCACTGCCGGGTTGAGGACCTGATAACCTATGTTGAACCTGCCGATGGCGAACCACACAGCCCTTACAGCGAAAAAAGCCCAAAATAAAGCGACCGTTTGAACCCAAAAGCTCAAACGGCCGCTTTTCTATTTTGTTTACTTTTCTTTTTCCCACGGCTGCAGGGGGGCCAGGAATCCGGCATCCTGCAATGCCTGGCCGATCAGGTCCAGGCGGTCGGGGGTGGCGGCTTCCACAAGGTGGTAGTGGTAGCCGTCCGTTGCGGTGGAAAGCACGGTGGAAGCGCCGCCGGACAATGCCTGCAAAAACTCCTGCACATCCTGGCGGGAGCGGATATCCATTTCCGCGGTGATGCGCCCATAAACGCGGTGGCTGATGCTGATATTTTTCACCCGGCCGCCGTGGTCCACAATCAGGTTCAGCTCCTGCTCGGCCTGCTCCGGGGTATGGCGGACCTTAAACTCCCGCAGGCAGCCGGTTTCCTGCTGCTGCAGGATATAGCCGCGGTTGGTGGAGATGATATTGGGCCGGGATGCCCGGATTACGGCAAGGTCCTGCACGATCACCTGGCGGCTGACCCCAAACCGCGCGGCCAGATCCTTGGCGGCAATGGGGGCATCGGCCTGGTTGAGCAGGGCCAAAATTTCTTCCCGGCGCTGTGCGGTCGTCATACGGGAGCCCCCTTTCCCATCAGGGTATCCAGTTCTGCATCGTTCATGGCGTTTGCTACTTCCTTTCGCATGGGTTCTGTAAACAGTATAGCACCTGCCGCGCACCGGTGCAAACGGATGGCGAAAATTCCCGGCAAGCGGCTTGGATTTTTAGGGCAATACCGCATAATTCTAAGTGCCGATACGGCGAGCGAGGTGCGGCA
>OIYG01001504.1_pt1 | contig 17243 bp, 27 predicted proteins | sample 1587861 | NCBI WGS metagenome assembly OIYG01 (sample SAMN03283272) | human gut metagenome | biome: human-associated habitat; material: feces | host: Homo sapiens | place: Peru | collected 2012 | reverse complement strand
CAATAGGAGGTATCGATTAATGACACAACAAGAACTGGCGCTCGGGACACTCCTGAGTAGAATCGCAGATGAACTTAATATTACGCAAACTATGCAGGAGAAAGCCATCAAAAGCTATACCGCTGTAGGACAATGGTTAGGCGATGGTATTCCGTATGATGTCAAGATTATGCCTCAGGGGTCGATGAATTTAGGAACGGTGATTAGGCCTATTGATGACCGTGACGACTATGATATGGATTTAGTCTGCCTACTGCGAAATGGTCAGAAGTTGTCACTTCTTTTTTTTCTTCTTCGTTTAATTCCTGCATTGTTTTTCTCCTTAATTTCTTTGAGTTTGTCGACTGTTTCGAGGTACGAATCCAAAAACATCACAACGCTGTCGTTTTTGTCCTGCATAACATCTGCGTGCATATCAAACTGACAGACGCACCAAGCTGTCGCAAAGTCTTTAAATTCGTCCGTCCCACAGAAAAGACGTTTAGCCTGTTTCGGATAGAATTCTCTGATAAAATTCATCATCGCGCAAGTATCGGCTTTCACTTCGTCGGGATAGCGCGACAGATAAGATTTCTGGCTTAATCCTGCCGGCATTTGAGATTCCATTTGTTTGATATATTCCGCAGTAATTCTCTGAATATCGCCAAACAAACGCATCGAACGAAGTCCTCCCGCAGCAAGCAAGCGCATCGTCATTGATTCGCTGACAACGCTTTCGTATTCGATACCATCTTCTATGTAAAAAGGCGTGAGTTCCATTTAACTCTCCTCAATCCAACATAAAAGACAACGCAATCGCCGTCATCCCTGCGAAAATAATCCCGTCCGCCGTTCCTTGGCACGCCATACAGCAGGGGACGGCGTAAGCGATGTATTTAATATTTTTCATCTTTTTTTACCTTTCTTAGGGGCGCAGTCCCGACGCAACGCGCCTTTTTTCCTCAAACGGTGGTATAAACTGCGTATTTCCCCACCTCTTTTTTTGATTTCGAAATTATAGCTGTCAAAATTCTGATTTCCATTCAAAACGAAATCTTTGTTCCGCTCTAAGACTTCCTCAAAATAATAGCACGCTTCGATTTCCGTTCTAAAATACCGCGTCAAACGGTACATTTTAGCGGGCAGTCCGATTACGCAAAAGCGGTATTTGAACTGCGCCCCCGCGTCCGTCAGTACAAACAGTTTTTGTTTTTTATATCGGGGCGAACGCATCGCACCTTTTATCGTTTTAATCATTTCCGTATTTCTCCTCTGCTTTTTCAATTCCGTGTCTTTTTATAAAAACATAAACGGAATTATATTTCAGTCCTCGTTTTTTACAAAAATCCTTAAGCGGTTCGCCGTGCAGGAAAATCTTTGTTCCGTTTTTGAGGTATCCAAGATCAAACAGCTCATTTTTAGGTAAGTCAACGAGTTCTTCCGGTACTCCACGCGCAAGTCTTTGCCGTCTGAGCTGTTGCCTTGCAATATCTTCTACTGTCCTTCTTGGCTTTTTGCTTTCCAAAGCTTCCTCGTGTGTTTTTCCTTTTCTGCGCCGATAATAATATGTGTTGCAGGTTATTCCCGCATCATTGCATAATTCTGCAAGCGTTTTTCTATTCAGATACTTCATTTGTTCAACTCCTTGTCTAATTGTCCGTTTAACGCTCTGTCAAGCATATAAATATCGCCGAATCCTCCGTCCCTTATCTGCTTGTATTTTTCGAGAACGTCCTCTGTAAAGTATTTAAGGAAACGTTCGTCAAGACGCGCAATAAGTTCGCATTGCTCAATTTGATTTTCCGTGAAACAAAATTGCCGTCCGTCTAACGCTGTCGCAATTCCGTTCTCCGATATGGAAACAATGTTTCCTTTTGGTGTGCGGTAAATCATTTAAACTCCAAACTTGTCCGTTTCGTTTCCCCAGCAGTCCCAACCCGTTCTATGTTGACGGGCGAAAAGCTCGATTCGTTCGCCGGAACAGAGCGACTCGATCATTTCGTACTGGGAATCGGGTTTTCTGGAATGTTCACGGACAACGCCGTGAATGACGTTCCGCGTCGAACGGTTAAGCACTTTCGGCTTCCCGCGCGTTCCGACAAGCAACAATTCCGCCGCTGATCGGAAAACGTATCCCGTGCCGAAAGCTTCCTTTCCGTTCTTTGTCGTCTTATGCCACGACGCACCCGTTTTGTATTTGAAACCCCACGCCGCCATTGTCGCCAAAGCTTCGGGCAAAAGCGGGAAAGTCGCCCACATAAACAAAAAACAATCCTTGTCAGCAATGTCGGCAACGGGCATCTGTTGGATTTCTTCCAACGGCATACAGGAATAATTACCCTCTGCGCCCTTTGTCGTGATTCCTTTCGCGGAAAAGGTTTGGAACTTCCACGGCGGATCGGCAAGAATTACGCCATATTTTTTGTTCGGAAAAGGTATCATTTCACTGAATCCTTGTATTTCCAGTGAAAGCCCTTGAACGGCTTTCCTGCTTTTAATGCTTTGCAAATGCCAGAACCCACGGCGGCTTGCGCCAGAAAAACGGAGTCATAAACAACGCCTGTTTCAACGCATACAACGGCGCGTCCTTTTCCTTTCGTGCTTGTCGTTTTAAACGGGGACGGCTTTTTCATTCTTCTTTTCCTTTCAAACCGTCGCAAATCGCTTTCAAAATCGGTTTCCACGTTTTCCACCAGTTGACGGATTTTTCACCGTCCATTTTTACGATTTCGTCATCAGTGAAGTTAAACCATGCCGTTTTGCTGTGATACTGACAACCGATTTTGATATGCTTCGGCGTTATTGTGATGTTATACGAACCGATATTTGACGTAATGTTGATTAAATCGTTTTCTTTTTCGATTTTATCGCCGTACACCCACGCGTTGCCGGACACTTTCGCGTTGCCGGACACTTCCGCGTTGCCGTACACCCACGCGTCGCCGGACACTTTCGCGTTGCCGGACACTTCCGCGTTGTCGTACACTTTCGCGTTGCCGGATACCCACGCGTCGCCGTACACCCACGCGTCGCCGTACACCCACGCGTCGCCGTACACCCACGCGTTGCCGGACACTTTCGCGTTGCCGTACACCCACGCGTCGCCGGACACTTTCGCGTTGCCGGACACTTTCGCGTTGCCGTACACTTCCGCGTTGCCGGACACTTTCGCGTTGTCGTACACTTTCGCGTTGCCGGATACCCACGCGTCGCCGGACAAATTGTCTTTGGCTTCAACAAAGCCGCCTAATTCGCCTTTTTTGACACCGAATTTTTCGATATCTCGCGTCGCTTCAATGCGGAACAGTTTTTTTCCGCCGATTTCGATCGTTAAATCTGTTCTAAGTTTAAAATGTTTCATTCTTTATCTCCTTTTAAGTCCTCTATACAGTCGGCTACGACTCCAAATCCTCCGGCTTTATTTACGGCTTCGATAAAGCGTTTTTGTTCCTCTGTCACTCTATAACTGCCGTTCTTGTCCTTTTTCACTTCAACGGCGCAAAACTGCGCAATGTCCTTTCCAACCATATCTGGAGTTATCTTTACTGTACGCCAGCCGATTAAATCGGACGACCCTTTGCAGAGTCCAAAGTGAATAGGAAATCCGTTCTTTGTGTACGCCATTCCGACTTCATTCTTGAACAATATCATACCTAATTTAGCGCTGTCAAGAATTATTTTTCGTTCTATCGTTTTTTCTTTCATAACGGCATATCCTCTTTTCCAGTTTTGATAATCTCTTCAATCGGCAGAACGAGCGCGCGACTGAACGAAACCTTTGTAAAGCGTGTGTTTTCAAATTTTGCTTTTGGTGAGCATCTGATAAGTTCGTCAATCCAGCCTTTCGTTCCGTACATTGTTTGTTGCGAAAAATAAACGCAATGTTCAGACGTTATCTTTGTTGAAAGGTATAGCTTCTTGTCGGAAACCTTAATTCCGCCGTAAGCAAGGATTCGTTCGACCTCGATTTTGTTTTCTTCGATAGCCTCGAACCCAAGGACAAACGACAACACGCGTAAAAGCGGATACGAATGCGATTGAATTTTAACAGGCATACGCATAAGGCTATCAAGACAACCTTGTTCTTGCTTGTCGTCTTCGGACGAATAAACGCGCTCTTTATTCTTCGTGAAAATATCCAGATATCGTTTCGCCGCTAATTCGTCGATAACAAAATCGCTTTGCAGCCCCCACAGTCCGGCGATAATCATACCCATTTGATCACCTTGTCGTCTATCGCCGTATATTTTCGCCGATACGTCCGAAACGACCTGCTGGCTTTGGCGCATTACACCCGCCAATCTCACGGCGCGCGCCAATAAAGATTCGCAATAATCGTTGTCGATAAGTGCTTCAACGGACGTCCGCAGTTTTTCAAACTTCGCTGCGTCAAAGTCTTTTTCCGTCTGTGTCGCTTCTTCGGCAGGTTTGTTTTTCAAACGAATGAAAGCGGTACGGTTTAAGTCGGCAACTTTTTCCATTGATGTTTTAATGGACGCAAACAAGAACGCCGAACGGCAGTAATAAACCTTAATCTGACCGGTCGGCGAAGATTTAATAATCGGTTCGGAATGTTCGGACGACGCGTTTCTTGCCAAATCAAAAATGGCTTGCAGGGTTTCGGAATCCTTTTTCGAGTCTTCCTTTTCGTTTTCGTCGCAGACAATCGGAAGAATGTCGTTGTTCAGCAAAGCGCGGACACCTGCTTCTGTCGTCTTTGATGAAACGTGGACGCACATCTTTCCCATAATCGGTTTGATGAGGTGGTCTTGCAACCAAGATTTACCAGAACCGGACTGCCCGATAAGGTATAGGTGGGAACGGAACTTCATCGCTCCGCAAACCATTGCTGAAAAAATCCAGCCCGCAAGAATCTCACCGCTGTAATCTTCTTCCCAGCGGGCGAGTTTGCATACGTCAATCAGCTTTTTTGCTGCGAATGCCGGCATCGGGTTTTCGGTGTTTACAGAAATAGGTTCGCGCTGTTCGTAAATGTTTTTCGTTTTAAAGGACCGCAATGTCGTCGGCATACCGTCCACGATAAGCGACTTACCCAAATGCAAAACGATATGGTCGTTGTCAAACCAGCACCCGCGACCTCTTACGTTCATCGCGTTAAAATAACCGATTCTTTCCTGAATGCGGGAATAAAAGTCGCACGCCTGTAACCAGTCGACTCCGTTTTTCGCCATAAAATACGCTTCCCAGAACGACAAAGGCGCAAGGGAAACCATATGTTTGCTGTCGTACTTCGACGGTGTGAACTCAATCACCTGTCCGCTGGCGTATTTAAAGAAAAACGTCGAGCTTCCGCGTTCACCTAAACAACGGAAATATGTATCGTCGTATGTGACTTCGTCGTCTTCCTCTTTTTTTTCGATTACGACGTTGACGTCTTCTTCTTTTTCTTTCTTTCCGACGAACTCCCGCAGGTTTTCTTTGACGAAAGCGACAACGTCGGATTGCGGTTCTCCGACTTCCAATGCGTCCGCCAAGTCCCAGCCGTCCTTAATCTGTCCCTTTGATCGAGTATCGACGATTCGGACGCGATTATCTTTACAGAGTTTTTCAGCGATAGCGACCGCCGCTTCGTACCCGCACTGCTTCGACCAATCGATAAGCTTTCCTTTTGCGTCTATTTTTGCATCGGCATCGGGGACAATTACGACATTCTTATCTTTAATGACGCTCCAATCCGACTTTGCAACCGCTTTGCAACCGCCCTGCCAAGTCAGTACGCACCAATTCGGGAAATACGTTTTCGCAGCATCGCGCGTCTTGCAACCCTCGACAATCATAACGCTCTTATAGTCGTCAATGTCTTTAATCCCGCAAAGCATACGCGGCGCTGGCAACATTCCTTGCTTCAAACGGTGTTCGTCTTCGTTCCAAATAAATGGAACAACGTCTTTACTTCCGTCGGGATAATCAACGCGCGCATCAAATCCGTATGTTTTGCCGTCCTTTCCGACATACGACCAGAAACGGGATATTCTGTGGGATACGCCGTCCTTATATACGAATTGTGGGAAAACGCCATCAGGGATAGGCAAAGCTGTGTTTGTTTCTTTCTTCGGCTTCTCTTTCTTCGGAGGAATAACTGGATTCGCCCCGATTCGTTCACGGCAAAAATCAAATGCTTCACGCACGGAACAATGCTTTTGCGCGATAATCAGGTCAATAATCGACGTTCCGGTTTCTCCCGTCGCAAAATCAGCCCAGCGTCCAGACTGGCTATTGTAGCTGAACGAATCGCCTTTATCACCACTCACACTTCCTGCGACGAACTCAACGCCTCGACGAGTAGCGCACGGCAACAGTTCTTTGATGATTGAAACGTCCTTGTTGCATATCTCTTTGATTGTTTCCGTGTCCAAATCCATTTATTTTCTCCTTGCTTTATACGCCCAGCACCAGCCTTTGCGGTAGCCGCGCGCGTCCTCTATTTTTTTTAGTCCGTTAACGGAAGACCATAGATTTTCACCCGTTTTTAACTGCCATTGCTTTTCCGCCCAGTATTTTTTGTACCCCCTATCTTTTTCTATTTGAACTAACTCTGTCAAGCTCTTTGCCTTTATGACTTCGATTTTTCTTTCGTCCTTGTACTCGCTCGACCCTATCATCACAAGCTTTCCGTTGATTTCTTCAATCGTCCTGCCGTCGCTATGATACTCGTATCCACAGTTCGGACAAACAAGCGCTGGCGGGTGCGCAAAAAAGCAAACAGGGCATCGTTTAATCCGAACAAGCGATTCTTCGCTTTTCGCTGTCCGAATCTTTCCGTCCAAGCTCCACTGCCGTTCATCGTCTGGGAATCCGTGTCGCTTATAATTATTAACGTGGTCAAGGATAATCGCTTGTGTCTTTCCGAGTTCTGGGCAAGTCCTTAACGCGCGCCCGACCTGTTGTAGGTATAAGGCGGTGGAATGCGTCGGGCGAAGGAGGGACACTACCTCGATTGCTGGTAAATCAAATCCCTCTCCGAATAAATCAACGTTGACGAGGACTTTCGTTTCATTCTTACCGAACCTTGCCAGCGTTTCTTTCCGTTCCCTGTCCGAACAAGTGCCGTCCAGCATTTCGGCGGGAATCCCCGCTTTGTTGTATTCCGCGCAAACGGCTTCGGCGTGCTTTCGATTTACCGCAAACACAACGTTCCGCTTCCCGTAGCAAAGTTCCTTGTAAGTCTTAATGTTGTTCCCGATAACCACCGATGTTTTAATAACCGCTTCCACAGATTCGCGCGTGTATTCGCCGTTGCTTCCCAAGACAAGCCCCGATTCGTCGATTTCCGACGGCGCAAAATACTGGTACGGTACAAGATAACCGTCCTTAATCAGCTGCTTCGTCGTTGTTTCCTCGACCATAACGTCGAAAAACTTGTTCAAAGGCTTTCCGTCTAACCTGCAAGGCGTTGCCGATAATCCGATAATCACGGCGTTTTTGTAAAAATCCGCTACCTTTGCCCAAGTGTTGCTTGCCTGATGATGCGCTTCGTCCATTATTAAAACGTCCGCTTTCGGATACCGCTCCAAGCGATTTACAAGCGTTGTAATCATCGCTATCTGGCAGGGGTTATCAGTATGCTCGCGCGCCCCAGACTTAATCAGGGCTGGCGTAAGTCCGTTCTTTAAATACGTCTGAAACGTTTGCCCCATTAACTCCTGTCTATGAACGCAGAAAATCGACCTATTGCCTTTCTCAAAGCATCGGCGCACGATTTCGCTGCTGATTGCTGTTTTTCCGCCGCCTGTAGGCAAGCAGATTAAGACGTGTCGCGCCCCGTTTCTGATTGCGTCGTACGTCTTTGTGATGATGTTCGATTGATACGGTCTTAACTGCATTACAGGCTAAGCCCCGCTTTATTTAACAACGTTTCGATCTTCGTCAGCGTCCGCGCCGTCGCCTTGCCGTTGCGTACCCAGTTATACAACGTTCCTTTTGTTATGTTTGTCGCTTCGCAAAATACCTTTGTTCCGCCCAAGTGTTCGACAATCTGCCGGCGTTCCTCTTCGCTTTTGAGGTGTTTCTTTCGCAAATCCAGCATCGCATCCAAGAAAGGACGTCCCTTTGCATATACGCATTCGCATTCGTTCAGAATTTCGACGGGTTGCGCATCGAAAACCGTGCCGTCTTCACAGACGCCTGAAAACGTCACGTCTTCGTCGTCAAACCTATCGACTCTGGTGATGACTATTTTTTCGCTTTCGTTTAAAAATACTTGCCCTTCGGCAAAAAAAGACTTATCATACATCTGTTTTTATCCTTTTTCTCGTTGATGGACGGCGGCTTTAAAACCGCCGTCCTTTTTTATTGACTTAGAACGGGATTTCGTCGTTGTTAGTCGGCGTCGGTTCTGGTGCGAATCGCGCGGTCGGCTGTTGAGTCTGTCCCTTGTTCGCCTGATAATCGTTTTCTTTCTGGCGCAGGATTTCCCAATAAGCCATTTCACACAGATTCGCCAGCTTCAGCAAATCTTCGGGAAAAACGCTGATAGACTGGTATTCGACTTTGTCGCTGTCTTTGCGCTTAAAGCCTTTTTGCAAGCTCACGTTGTACGACGGCTTCCCGTCATATTCACCGCGGAAAACACCCGCAGAAAACCAACCGTCTTTAAAGTTCTTAATCGGTGCATTACTCATAATTCTACCTCTTCATATTGAGTTTCTTTTGCCGGCTCTTCCTTTGCAAGCTCCTCAACCGGCGCTGGGGCTTTCTCTTTCGCAGTATTCACCTGCTTAATCTTGTCGCTGTATTTCCGCGCCAAGTATTGTTCAAACGGATTCAGCGTCCCAAACCAAGCGCGCAAGTCTTTCTGCTTAGCTCCGTCCGCGACAATGGCATCGGCATCGCGCTGCACCGAGTGCAACCACTCGATAATGTTCGAGCCCGTTTCTTCCGTTATCATATCGTGTCCGAACAACCATTCCAAGGCTTCGGGACACTTTCCGCTGATATGCGGAATTTTGTTCGCGTCCAGAGTCAAATCGACCGTTATGTCGTAATTAACGTTAGGTTCCCTTACAATCGTCGGATTCGGGTCTTTCGTCAGCGTTTTTTTGCCGCGATCGTCGACTCCCTCAACCATATTGTACTTGACTCTGTAGCAGAAAATCACGTTCATACCGCAGTTCATAATGTAGTTCATCATTTTGCGGTGTGCAATTTTCGGCTTGCACCACTTATCCAGCCCTACCATCGGCTTGCCGTTGCTATACGTCTGGCTGTCCGCCATTTCCAAAACGCCGCCAGTGCCTTCCCATTCGTGCGACATTGAGTCAATAACGACGACATCGTACCCGGCATCCTTAAACGTCCTTACCGCTTCCTCGTAGCGTTCAGGAGAAAATGGCGGTTCGAGATTGATTACGTCGAATCCACCATAATAACCGGCATACAGCGACGCTCGATGCTGTTCGGTGTCAATGTAGCCGATACGTCCCTTTTCCCCTACCAGACCGCGCGCAAGGCGGATAGACGACAACGTTTTACCGCTGCCGCTATCTCCCGCCAAGGCGACGCAAACCTTGCTTTTAGCCCTGTCTGCTTTTTCGATTAAAAAAGGCATTGTTTTTTCCTTTCATCTGCTTCTTTCATTTTTACTTGCAATTCCGCCTTGACTCTTTCCAAGTCGTCCCCGTACAGGTCCAGCAGAAACAGCGCGTAATCGTAAGCCCATGCGCGACCTGAATAATACGCTTTGTTGCTCATTTTTTGGATAAAATTTTGTTCAGTCATTGTTTTCGTTCTCCTCTATCGCCGTTTTTAACATATTCGCTTTTCTTTGGCTCAAAGTCAGGTTAGCCAAGTCCGCCGCTTCTTCGGGGCTATATCCCTCTTCAAGCCGCTTTCGGAATCGGTATTCGCTGATTCCTTTCGCTTCCGCAATCGTAAGCCAAGGCACGCCGTCCTCATTGAGGTATTTTTTTAAGTCTCGTCTACCCATTTCCAAGTTCCCCGACTGCCGCAAACGGTACGGGCAAGTCAAAAACCATCGCTTCGGTATATTTCACCGCTTCGCCCGTTTCGCGATACTTGCGCAAAACCTCCCAAGCGCGCTTGTATCTTTGTTCGCCGTATCCCCACCAGTCGGACGACCGTTCAAACACGAACAACCGCACGCCCGACGGAATTTTAGCGTCAACGCAAAGGAAAATAAATCCCTTAATGTCTAAACCCGCCGCCCGTACAAGCTTGTCGTACATATACATCTGCACGTCATACCCGTTATTCCAGAATTCCCGCGCGAAATTTTCCGGCGTCAAGGGCAAGTCCGACGAACCGCCGACCGTCTTTAAATCCACGAGCCAGCCGTCGGACGTGATTAAGTCGGGGCGGACTCTCTCGCCGTCGCCAATGAAAGACACTTCAACCTGTCCGCCGTCTAAAAGCGCGCTTGCCTCTTTACTCGCGCTTAAAGCTTCGGTCATCGCGCGGAACTTCTTCCAGTTTTCGCCTTTAATCACCGACCCGTCCGGACACGTCAACGCTGTTAAAGGCTCGCCGTCTTCGTCCGTTTTTGGGTCGCCGGCTTTATGCGCGCCGTATGCGCGCTGATAACGTTCTGTTTCCTCCGCGTACTCCGCTTTGAACCGTTCCCTTTCCAAATACCACGCATGAACCGCCGTCCCCAGCGTCATAGCGGCGGACTTCGCGCCTTTGCCCGCTAAACACCGCGCCAAATGCGCCGGCGATTTAAGGGCGGCTTTCAGAACAGAGGAGCTTACCTCTTTCCGCGCGTGATAGTCCGCATTCGTCATATTTTTAATTCTTTCAATCATTTTTTAAATCCCTTCGACCAGTTTTTCATAATAAGCGCGGTTTTTTTTCATAAACCGAATCCATTTTTCAAGCGTCTTTGCAGTCTTTGCGCGGTCTGCTTGTATGCAAAAGTATTTAAAACTTGCATTTACTCGTTTGATTTCTTTTTCCAGTTCTTTATTCATTTTTTTTGCCCTTTCTTCTCCGCGTTCCAGTCCAGCGACTCGCCGGAGCGAATCGCCATCAAACGCCGGATTGTTTCGTCAATTACCGCCCGCGCGCCCTCCGTGCTGCGCGCAAGCGTCGTTAATAGTCTGAGCTTCTCCTCAAACACTCCCGCCGGCGTGCCACGAAACACGATTTCGAGCCGCGTTCCGCGCGTGAAGACTCCCGATTCGTTGAGTATCCTGAGGACGCGCTGGCGCTTCAGCCCGTACTTTAAACAGGCGCCTGTAATGTCCTCGAAAGCTCCATCAAACGCGCCATTTAAATAGGCGCGAACTCTCTTTTCGCCTGCCATTATCGCGCCTTCCAGCAATTAACCGCGAACAAACAGCCCGTAACCTCGCGACCTTCCGCGCGGTCTTGTCGCGCAACCTCGGCATCGACGCCAAAAATCGCGCCGAATGCCAACACCAAGCCCAACACCGCGGGCGTTATTAAGTCCTTCATCGTTTTTTCTCCATTTAAACCGATAGCCTTTGCCGTTCGTGCCTTACTCGCTCAATACCTTAAACGCCCACGCTAAGCAACGATCTTCAGCGACGGCGTACGGCGTGCGCTTAATCAAACTGTCAAGCTCTTCTTCGCTTGTTTCATAAATGCGCGCCAGCCAGTCCCACGGCGTCCCATTGTACAGAAATTCAGCCGAATCAAACGCCGATGGCAAACCTTCGCACCAGTCCTTGAACGCGTCAAACGACCATTCTCGCCTAATTTCGCGGGCGCATATCTCGCGGACAGCCGCGTACTTGTTCGTTGTTTGGATGTCGTATCCGGTAAAATCAATCATAGAGTCTATCAGCGTTTTTGCATTTTCGCGCGCTCTTTTCGTGTTTCCTTTAATCATAGTTTTTTCTCCTTTTTTGCTTACAGGCTATTTAAAGCCCTCGTCCTCGTCTGATATGCCCATAATAGCGCCTTTCTTTGGTATTGTCAAGCGTTTTCTTTACTTTTTATATCGGCTTAAGTTATTGATTTCCTTATGTTTTCGCTAAAATCTGCTTTTTTTTGCTCTTTTTTTTTTGAACTTTTGAACTTTTACTACTCGTTTTTATGGACAAAACGTGGACGGAATAGCCGTAAATTGAACTTTTGAACTTTTACTACTCGTTTTCGGCTTTTTTTGCGTTCCCATTTTGATTTTTTGAACTCGTGTAAGTTATTGAAAACATTGCATACTAAGAAAATTGTCCCTATATAGTCTGTTTTTTATTTTGCCTTTTTTATAATAAAATCAATATGTTAATTTTTTTGTCTAAAACGGGTTTCCGGAAATATAGCCCCTACGAGATATATGCAAATTTTGCTATATACCAGGGTGTTATAAAATGCATATGTATTTCATAGGGGGTTATATTTCTGGGAGAGCGAGTCAATTTCCTTAAAAATGAATGTTTTCAAGTACTTAAGTTTTTGATTTTAAGGAAATTGTCTTTGACTTGCAAATATTAATTTAGGCGTTTATTTAATGTTTTCAAAGGTTTAATATCATTCACAAGGGAAAGTTGATAACCATTGCGGGTAGTATATTTTTAGTTGAAACGGCAGAAACGCTTAGTGTTCAGCAGACAGTAAAAGTTCAAAAAATCAAAATGCGGATGATGGGCAATCGTGATTGTTTTAACGATTTATAAAAATGGCGGAAATACTGGCGTTTTAGGTGCGTCTTTTAGTTGTGCGTTGTTTGGTGCGCGCGGTAGGTTTCGCCTGAACAGTGGCGCGCGGTAATGCGGGCGCGCGTTAGGTCGCGCGGTACTGGATTAAGACGTTTAGCGCGGAATCGCCGCCGCCGGTGTTCGTGGTCGTCGCGCGTCAGTTGCGCATCAGCGCGCAAATTATTTTTTTTCCAGCGCAAGGAGGGGGTGGGGCTCGGAAAGGGGGCGCGGGCTTGAGGGTAGAGGTGTCCCTTCGACACTCTGGAAAAAAAAACGTGATATTGATTTTGGGGCGTGGGGAGTGTATTATGTGGGGTAATCGTTAACGAAGACGTGGCGCGGAACAAGGAGCGGAGCAAAGAATGGAGCAAGGAAAAGGAATAACCACAATACCTGCGAGCGAAAATGCGATAGCGGCGGTAGAAGGAATAGCGGTAAACGGGATGTGTTTAATACCTGCGGGCGGGGAAGAAGAGCGCGCGGTGGTATTGGATTATCTGTACAGGTGCGTATGGAAGCACAAGAAGAGCATACGAGAGATGCTGATGGAAGACAGCGCGGCGATGAGTGCTGGGGAGATGAGGTATTTTGACAAGCGGCTGTGGGGAAAGATACCGAGCTGGGGGTATTGGAAGCTGTATTACGGGCGGCTGGACGGAGCGGTTCGGGACGAGATAGAGCTGACGGAGAGAGAGCTGCTGAAAAACGGGTATGTAGATGAGATGGAGGGGATAGCGAGGAGCGGCGAAGGTGACGCTGCGGAAGCGCGGGTATTTGGGTATTGGCAGAAGCTTCACAAGATAGCGGACGCGGAGAGTGCGCGGATAGAGAGTCGGAGTGTAAAGAGGGAGATGAGGAACGCGGGGTTCAGTGCCGGAGTGGATAGGACGATAGAGGTGCTGAGGAAGATAAAGGACGCGGACCTGATAGAGATGCGGGAAGTGATAGAGGGAGTAGCGAAAGAGGTAAGCAATGAGTGAAGAGGAGCGGATAGCGGAGCGGTTAAAGGACGGTGATAGCGTAAGGAAGCTTGCGGCGGTCGACGGTTTTGACTTGAATGCGCTGTTGGTAGCGGTGAAGGGCGAGGAGCGGAAGAGGTTTCTGACGTACAAGCCGTATCCGAAGCAGTTGGAGTTTCACAACAGTTTGGCGGACGAGCGAATTTTAAGCGGTGGGAATCAGCGGATACCATTGAGGACGAAGATCCTGACGCCCGATGGTTGGCGCGTGAGCGGAGAGTTGCGTGTAGGCGACAAGGTATTCACGCACAAGGGCGAGGTAACGGAGATTGAAGCGATAACGGAAGCGTCGGTGGCGCCTATGTATCGAATGGAGTTTAACGACGGGACGACGGCGGACAGTAGCGACGACCATCAGTGGTTGGTTATTGACGGGCGAGGACGGGAGACGGTTCGGAGTACGTTGGAGCTTACGAAGATAGTTGGACGAAGAGCGATACCGTTGAGTTCGGCGATAGAGTATGCGGAGCGGGAGTACATCGTACCGCCGTACATTATGGGGCTGTATCTTGGGAACGGTTGGGTGCGCGGCAAAGGTGAAGTTATGCTGAGCGACAGTCGTGATATTTACGAAGAGCTTAAAAAGTTTATCGAAGTAGGGACGTATAACGAGCGGACACAGACGTTTAGAGTTATGAGCTATGGTCGTTATACTGACGCGCTGTCAGGAATAAAGGGAGCAAAGAACAAATATATTCCCGAAGAATATCTGCGAGGTAGTATAGCGCAGAGGAAGGAGTTGCTGTCAGGTTTGATAGATAGCGACGGACACATCGATAAAGAGGGGCGAGTCTGCTATTACACTGCAAGCGAACGATTAGCTGCGGACGTGTGCGATTTGATGCGCGGATTGGGGTGCAAGGTAAGGTGCGCGCGTAGGGAGCGTGGAAAATATGTGAGCTATAACATACGAGGAAGATGTCCGTTTAAGCCGAATAAGATAAAGGCGGCGCACGAGTGGCGATACGAGGACAAGCTGGATTACCGCACGAAGACGATTAAGCGGATAGAGTACGTCGGAGAGGAAGTTCAGAGATGCTATCGAGTTAAGAGCGAAACACACACGTTTATCATTGACGATTATGTCGCGACGCATAACTGTGGTAAGACGATAGCGGGCTGTATGGAGATGGCATTTCACCTCACGGGGAATTATCCCGCGTGGTTTAAGGGGCATAAAATAGAGCCGAGAACGAACGTTACGAGCGTGGAGAAAGAGATAAGTTGCTGGGTAATCGGGACGGATACGAAGACGGTTCGCGACTCTCTGCAAGCGAAACTGGTTGGAACGGCGGCGAAAGAGTTCGCGGACGGTTGCATACACACGGACTTGATAGACAGGGAGTCCGTGATTATGGCGCGCGGAGTTACGGGCTTGGTTGATACGATATACATACGGCACAAGAGCGGGTGCAAGGCTAAGTTGCAGTTCAGGTCGTATGAACAGGGGCGCGGTAATTTGCAGTCGGCGACGGTAGATGCGTGCTATTGCGACGAAGAGCCGCCGAGCGACATTATGGGTGAAATTCGGGCGCGACTTGGTGCGACGGGCGGATTTTTGTATATGGCGTTCACGCCGTTGAGCGGAATGACGCCGTTGGTTCAGGAGTTCTGGGCGCACGACAACCCCGATAAGTTTCTGGTGTGTTTGAGCGCGTATGAAGCGTTGCATTACAGTCCTGAGAAATTACGGAAATTGGAAAGCAAGTATGCGGGACTGAGTGAATCGGAAAGACAGGCGCGTATGAACGGGATACCGACGATGGGAAGCGGCGTAGTGTTTCCCGTTGACGACAAGGACATATGGTTTGATTATGAGGGTAAAGTTCCTGAAACGTGGGAGCGGATAGGCGGGCTTGACTTTGGGCGTGGCGACCACCCGACGGCGGTAGTATGGTGCGCGCGCGACCCGATGACGGATACGGTGTATGTGTACGACTGCATTGAGACGATAAGGAAGAGTGTCGCGGAAAACGCGTCGTTGATGCGGCGGCGGGGTGCTTGGATACCTATTTCGTATCCGCACGACTTGATGCGCGATAGCGGTATAAGCGTGAGCAACGATAAGCTTAAACAGACTGAGGGCTATCGGTATAAGCAGATGTACGAAGACGAGGGCGTAACGCTGACACCGACGAACGCGAAGACGGTAGAGGGTAGTACGAAAGTCGAGGTAGGTATCTGCGAGATGCGGCAAAGAATGTTGGAGGGACGTTTGAAAGTCGCGAAGCATTTAAGCGAGTGGTTTAAGGAGAAGCAGACGTACAGATACGGCGAAGACGGAAAGCCTATAAAGGAAAAGGACCACTTGCTTGATGCGACGAGGTATGCTATTATTATGCTAAGATACGCGGTAAGTGAGCGGGAAGCTATGTTTGATATAGGCTATCAGAGCAGGTCTGTGGTTGACAACACGAGGGTATACGATGATTGATTTTGACGATGACGCCGTAATGAAGCTGTATGATTTATCGTATGGCATTGACACGGCAGATGAGCGTTTAAAATACTTTGCGACGTATGCCTTTGAAACCGATGGTTATCGTGTGTTTGTCGAGATAAAGACCGAGGAAAGTATAGCGTTCCCGCGCGCGGTAATGTTGAGAAAAGTAAAAGAGATGGGCGGCGGGCAAGCTCTTTTCAGATTTGAGGGAGCATTGGATTATGGGCTGGGGTAAATCTTGGAAAAAGGCTTGGAAAAAGACAGTCGGAGCAGTCACGAAGCCTATTGAAAAAGCGGCGAAATCGGCGACAAAAGCTGTAACGCGAGGAGCGGAAAGCGTTGTTCGGCGCACGGGAATGGACGGCACGTTTGTCGGTGATGTGATTAACGCGGCGGCAAGGTCTGTGACGATACCGACGAATCTGGTCGGCGATTCGTTTAACGTTGTTGGCGGAGAAAGCGCGAAAGACGTAGGAAAAGGCTTGATGGTCGAGGTAGTGCGAAGCACGCCGACGGGAGAGAGACAGTATCGTCAATTACAGAAAGCCGCGCGTCAGAATGCGGAAGCGGCGGCGTATCAGCGAAAGGTCGATGAGGAAGCGGCTTTGGCGCAAGCTATGGCGAAAAAGAAAGCGATGATTGGCGAACAGGAAAGCGAAAAGGCTCGTCCGATAACGGATTCCTACTTATCTGCCGGCGGTTCGCTTGGCGGATATGTTGACGCCGAAGAATTGAAGAAAAAGAAGAAATTAGGCGGAGGTAAGTGATGGACCCGTTTAGCATTGCGGCTTTAATTGCGATGGCTGGTTCTGCTGTTATGTCGACGATTCAGGGGAACAAGCAGTTAAAGCAACAGAAAAGAGAGTTTGCGGCGAATCAGGAAGCGGCGGCGGAAGCACGGCAGGAAGCTAATGAAGAAGCTATGGCGCAGAAGCGCGCATTGATTGCCGAACAGGAAAGTATGGCGGCAGGAACAGACGCGTCGAAAAAGAAGAAGAAGTCGCTGTACCAGCAACAGGCGGCGGCGTATCAAGCGACTGGTTCCGGCTGGGGATTAGGGACGACTGGCGATGGCAAACTCGGATAATTACCTGACAAAGAGAAAGCACTTCACTCAACGGCTGAGCGCGTTGAAAGAAACGCGCTCGCTGTTGGAACCGGAGT